>Ga0307377_10002248_pt1 | contig 23035 bp, 21 predicted proteins | sample TR3MG_FD_202535 | JGI IMG/M metagenome (GOLD analysis project Ga0307377, IMG submission 202535) | Soil microbial communities from Risofladan, Vaasa, Finland - TR-3 | ecosystem: Environmental > Terrestrial > Soil > Coastal area > Acid sulfate soil | place: Finland: Risofladan, Vaasa | collected...
CCTCCGGAACGCCGGCCACCCCATCACGGACGACCTCATCGACGAGGTCGTCGATCGGGGCCGCCAGATCCCCGGCGGCTCCTGCGGCTTCCTTGGCACCTGCGGTGCCTTGTCGAGCGCCGCCAGCGCCTACGCCATTCTCCTGGGATCGACGCCGGTGGCCATCGAGCAGCGGGAAAAGCTCCTCCAGTTCGCCCAGAAGCTCATCTCGCGCCTCGCCGAGATCGGCGGCAGCCGCTGCTGCAAGAAGAGCAGCTACGCCGCGCTGGAGGTCGCTCGCGACGAATTCGCGGCGCTCGGCTTCGAGCTGCCCGAAGAGGAGTTCGAGGGGCGCTGTCCCTTCTTCGCCTCCAACGACACCTGCGACGGAGAGGCCTGTGTCTACTTCCCCCGGAAGGGCTGACTCCGGCCGCCCGCCCACCAGCGCCGCGGCCGCGCCCGTGCTGCGGGTGGCGCGACGGCGTCTGTCGCTGTCCGGCGCGCTGATCGCGGTCGCCTCCATCGCCGTTCCCCTGGCCATCTGGTGGGGGGTGGCGGCGCTGGTCACCCATATGCGGGGAGTGCCCTTCCCGACACCTCTGGACACCTACCACCGGCTGATGGCACTCCTCCATGGCAAGCTTCTGGTTGACTTCACCATCTATCGCCATCTGGGAGACAGCCTGCGGCGCTGGGCCATCGGCTTCTCCTTGGCGGTGGGGGTGGGGATCGTCTCCGGGTTGCTGTTCGGCTGGTCGCGCCTGCTGGAGCGGCTCTCCAGGCCGATCGTAACGGTGCTGCAGCTCATCCCCGGCCTGGCATGGATTCCGGTGGCGATACTACTGTTCGGCATCAGTGAGCGCACCACGATCTTCATGATCTCCGCCACCGCCCTCGCTCCCATCATCATCAACACCACCGCCGGGGTGAAGGGAGTGAGTGAGCTGCTGGTGCGGGCAGCGAAGATGATGGGGGCGGACGGCCGCGTCCTCTTCCTCCGGGTGCTGCTGCCCGGCTCCCTCCCCCATCTACTGAGCGGGCTCCGCGTCGGCTTCGCCAACGGTTGGCGGGTGCTGGTGGCCGGCGAAATGGTAGTCGGCACCGGCACTGGGCTGGGCTACTCCATGCTTCAAGCCCGCTGGAACCTGGACTACGACAGCGCCTTCGTTTGCATAGCCCTCATCTGCCTGTTCGGCCTGCTGGTCGAGCGCGGTCTGTTGCTCCCGCTCGAGCGCCGCACTGTGGAGCGCTGGGGTCTGGCGCGAGCCGGGTGATGACATGATCGAACTCCATGATGTTTCCAAGATCTTCTACAACGAAGAGACCGGGCATCTCGTCCAGGCGCTCCAGGGCGTCGATCTGACAGTGGGCGAGAACGAGTTCGTCTGCCTCCTCGGACCCAGTGGCTGCGGCAAGAGCACGCTGCTGAACCTCGTCGCCGGCTTCGAGCGCCCCACCGCCGGCCGCCTCCTCTTCGAGGGACGGCCGGTTCGCGCCGCCGGTCCCGACCGGGGCGTCGTCTTCCAGGACCCCACCCTCTTCCCATGGCTTACTGTCGCGCAAAACGTCGACTTCGGTCTCCGCAACCTCGGCCTGGGCGCGGCCGAGCGCAGGCGGATAACGGACCGCTTCGTGTCACTCGTCGGCCTCGCGGACTTCGCCCGCTCCCGCCCCCACCAGCTCTCCGGCGGGATGAAGCAGCGGGTCCAGCTCGCCCGCGTCCTTGCCCTCAACCCACGCGCGCTGCTCATGGACGAGCCCTTCGGCGCCCTCGACGCCCAGACACGCGACCGGCTCCAGGACCAGCTCCTCGACATCTGGGAGAGCCACCGGACGACGGTCCTGTTTGTGACACATAACGTCGAAGAGGCCGTCTACCTCGCCGATCGCGTGGCGGTGCTCGCTCCCGCGCCGGACGGAATCATAGCCGATGTGCCGATCTCCATCCCCCGACCAAGAGACCGATACTCCGAAGAAATCAGGGAGGCAACCATGGCTCTCATAGGTGTCCTCGCCGACCTCCCCTGCTGCGTGCTGCCCTCGCGCCGGGCCGGCGAGACGCCTTCGAGAGAGCCGGCAACAACAAAGCCGGGCTAGGATCAGCTGACCTGCCAGTCGTGCAAATCCTAGACCCGGCGCACGAAAGGAGATGGTGTTGTGAAACACTATCCCCCGCTGTCATATGTTCGTCTTGGGGCTCTCGTCGCCCTCTTGGCGCTTCTGTCCGGGTGTGCCGAGAGAGCACCGGCGCCGCCGCCGGCGACCGGCCCCACAGTCCGGTTCGCCTATCAGGACCGCGTGGCCGACGCCGCCAGCATCATCGCCGTCGAACGGGGCTTCTTCCGAGACGAAGGCCTCGACGTGAAGCCCTTCGTCTTCAGCAGCGGGCCCGCCTGCTCCGAAACGCTCCTCTCGGGCGGCGCCGACATCGGCACCATGGGCGACACTACCGCCGTCATCGCCGTCGCCCGGTCCCCGGTCACGATCATCGCCAGCCACGGCGGCGGCGAGCACCGCCACCGCATCGTCGTCGCGGGGAACAGCGCCATCCGTTCGCCCGGCGACCTCATCGGGAGGCGCCTCGCGGTGAAGAAGGGCACCTCCACCTATGGCGGCTTGCTCGCCTGGGCGGGTGCGGTGGACCTCGACCTGACCCGCGTCAAGGTGACCGAGATGCGCCCTGAGGACATGGGCGACGCGCTCATCTCGGGCGCCGTGGATGCCATCGTCGCCAGCGAGCCGACGCCTTCCATCGTCGAGGAGCGCGGCGGGCGCGAGCTGGCCACCCTGGGCGGGCTGGGCAACACCTATCCCATCCTGCTCGTCGGCCGCAGCGAGTTCCTCGCCTCTGAGCCCGACACCGCAACGGCCTTCCTGCGGGCGATGCGCCGCGCGGCCCAGTTCATCCACGACCACCCGGACCAGGCGGCCGATATCATTGCCGCCAAGAGCGGCCTCTCCAGCGAGGTGGCCGCCCGCGCCATGGCCCATCACTACTACACGCTTCAGCTCGACCAGAACACCCGCGCCAGTCTGGACGAAATCGCCGACTTCCTCCTCGCCCAGGCCATGCTCGACGAAGCCCCCGACTTCTCCCAGAGGATCGACGATACCTTCCTGGGGGCCGCCAACGACTCGTAGGGCCGTTTTCAGGCCCAAGCAAAGGAGATTGCGCCATGAGCAACGTCGTTGTGTCTGCCGTCGCAAGAGCCGCCGGCCGCAGGACAGCCCTCCTCGGCATCCTACTCCTCGTTGCCGCGGCAGCCGTCATCGGCTGCGGAGAACGGCCCGCGACCGACGATGGAACGCCTCGAGCCCAGCAGCCCACCCCTCTCCGCCTCGCCTACGGCACCAAGATCCACTACGCGCCGCAGATCATCGCCCTCAAGCAAGGCCTTTTCGCCTACGAGCAGCTCGCCGTTGAGGCGAAGACCGTGCAAGCTGGCATCCAGGCAGCCGAGGCCCTCACCTCCGGCAGCGCCGACGTCGCCGTCATGGGGGATGCCCCAGCCATCATCGCCGCCGCCTCCGGCATGTCGGTGAAGATGGTCGCCTCCTATGGAGGCGGCGAGAAGATGCACCGGCTTATCGCCGCCCCCGGCTCTCGCCTGAGATCTGCTGCCGACCTGAAGGGCAAGCGCGTCGGCATCCAGATGGGGTCGAGCACCCACGGCGGCTTCCTGCTCTTCCTCGAGAAGAACGGGCTGTCCGCCGACGACCTCAAGCTCATCCCGCTGAATCCGAGCGACATGCCCGAGGCCATGCTCACACGCCAGATCGACGCCGGCGTCGGCAGCGAGCCCTGGCCGAGCAACATTGAGGAGCGGGTCGAGGGAAGCTATGAGCTCGCCACGCTCTCCGGCCTCGGGAACAACTACCCCCTGGTCATGCTCGTAACGGAAACCTATGCCCGGGAACACGCCGAAGCGGTTCTCGCCGCTCTCCGAGCCACGGACAAAGCGGTGGACTTCATGCATGCCCGCCCGGACGAGGCCGCGGCGCTCATCTCAGAGGCGACCGGCGTCCCCGCTGCCCGCGAGCGCAAGATTATGGACACGCTCGAATGGAAGGTCGTCCTCGACGAGGCCACCGTGGACAGTCTGAAGCAGACCGCTGAATTCCTCCACTCACAAGGCAAGGTCGAAAACAGGCCCGACTGGGAGGCGTTCGTGGATCGGTCCTTCGTCGGCAAGCTGCGCTCCCAGGCGCCTTCGTCTCTTTGAAAGGAGAGATCTCGACATGAAAGTGTTCCTCTGCTCGATCGCTGTCGCTGCAGTTGCGCTGGGCCTCTCGTTCTCACCATGCCTGGCGGCCGAGGAAGACCCCTCGGCGCGCCCGAACTCTCTCGAAGCCCTCATCGACGTCCTCGCCGAAAAGGGGATTCTCACGTCTGAAGAGAGCGACGGCCTGAAAACGCGCATAGCGGAGGCCGAGAAGCCGGCCCCACCTCCCGCGCCCGAGAAGCCGAAGTACCCCACCGTTAAGACGAAAGTTCGGCTGGAGACTCGCTTCTCCAGCGTCCAGGAGGACGAGAACCAGCCCTACTTCGGCAACCGCGACGACCAAACGGGCGGCGATGGCTTCACCGTCCGCCGGGCGCGCCTCTACTTCATGGGCGACCTCAACCCCGACGCCGGCTACAAGGTCCAGTACCAGTCCGACTGGGGCCACACGAACCCGAACCTCCACGTCGCCCAGATGGACTGGCGCGGCTGGGACTTCGCCGACCTCTCCGTCGGCCAGCTCCAGACCCCGTTCGGGTATGAAATCGTGATATCGGACGCCTACCTCCTCTGCACCGACCGGGCGGCGGTCAGCAACTTCCTCCCCGCCGACAAGGACATCGGCATCTTGCTCAGCAGTAAAGAAGCTTCGTCCGCGCCCCTCGCCTGGAAGTTCTTCCTGGGCAACGGCAGCGGGAAATACGCCGCCAACCCCACCGGCGACTACCTCTGGATCGGCCGCCTCGAGGCCAACCCAACGCCCACTCTCGCCGTCGGCGCCGGCTACTCCTCAAACCGCAACACCGACTTCAGTCCCTACCAATCGCGCTTCCTCAAGAAAAACGGCGACCCCTACGGCCTTCTGCCCGCCTACGCCGCCGCCGAAGCCGACGAGAGCTCCTGGGAATTCGACTTCCAGTGGACCAACAACAGCTCGTCGGTCTGGGGCGAGTATCTCCGCACCAAGATAGACTCGGTCGGCGGCCCCTCCGTCACCGCCGACGGCTACTACGTCTACCTCCACCAGTTCATGCCCTACAAGGGAAGCAAGGACAAGGTCGAAGCCGTGCTCGGCTACCAGCAGTTCGACGCCAACGAGGACGTCACCGACCAGTTCGACCTCACGTCGTACACGCTCGGCCTCAACTATCACATCAGCGGCAGCCGCTACGCGAAGCAGCGCTGCCAGGACGTGATCCGCCTCAACTACGTCTGGAATCGGGAAGCTGCGGCTGAGGTGGACAATGACAAGTTCGTCGTTCAGTACCAGACCTGGTTCTGAGGAGGACGAGGCATGACTTCACGAGAGCGAATAGAGGCCGCCCTCCGGGGCGAGCGGCCCGATGTGGTTCCTATCTTTCTGCGTGACCTGACGCTTGGGCTCGACGTATGCGGCTTCACCACACCCGAAGTGTGCGCGGGGCCGGACGGCGGCTATGATGCCGAGAAGTCGGCCCGCTGTGTCATGGAGACGCAGCGACTCCTGGGTCACGACTGTGTGGTCGGGAGCGTGCACGATCTTGGCATCGACGCGGATATGCTCGGAGGCCGAGTCGAATTCCCCGAGCGCGGCATTCCGCGCGTGGCGACACCACCCTTCTCCACAGCCGATGCCGTCGCCAACGCGCGCCTGCCGGATTTCCGCACCGAAGGCCGCATGCCCGGGATGCTGCGCTCTTACCAGATCGTGGCAGAAGCCATCGGAGACGAAGTTGCCATCGCCGCCAACGTGGAGGGGCCGGTCACGAAAGCCGGCCTCCTCCGCGGCCTCGACAATCTGCTCGTGGACCTGGCCAGCGAGCCAGCCGCGGCCAGAACGGCCGTGGACTTCGCCGTGGAGCTGGCCTGCGAGCATGTGCGTGCCCTCCTCCAGGCCGGAGCGCACTTCATCTTCGTGGCCGCCGCCTCCGACGGCCCCGCGGTCATTAGCCCTGAGCACTACCTCGACTACACGATCCCCGGCCTGCGGACCATCGTCGCCGCGGCGCGGGAGCTTGGAGCGCCGGTCGTGTTTCACCCTCACGGCGCATTCACTGAGGAGCGCTTCTGGCCGCTCGTCGACGCCGCCATCGAAACCGGCATCATCGGCTTCCAGTTCGGTGAGGACAACGACCTGGGCCTTGCCAAACAGCGCTGGGGCGACCGGATCTGCATCCTCGGGGGTGTGGACGTTCCCACAATCCTCTCGCCCGGCCCGCCGGAGCGCATCCGGGAGGCCACAAGGCACGTGATGGACGTGGCCGGAAGGGATGGAGCATTCATCCTCATGCCCTCGTGCTCCGTCCACCGAGGCCTCGCCATCGAGCACCTTCAGGCCATGATCCAGGCGGCGCGCGGTTGACCGGCCGGGGTTGTGCCATCAGGGCTCGGCGTCGGGCGCGCTTCCCGCGATAGGACTGCCAGGAAGCTGTTTCATAGCCTCAGGGTCAGGTCTCTGTCCGCCGCTTGAGACATTCTGAGCGGCGCCGGGGGGGTGCACGGCTGAGAGTGGGTTATGAAACAGCTTCTTGTTACTTGCCCGCCGCCTGGCTCTCCTCCGGCCGCGGGCGGGCGCGACGCGCCAGCCAGATCAACACCAGCAGAAGCGGCGCCCACACGGGGGCATAGACGCCCAACCAGATGCCCATCGTGGCCAGGCCCCGTCCCGTGTCCCGCAGTGACCGCATCGCCTGCCGGTACTCATCCTTCGCCGTCCACACAGGGCCGCCAACGCTCGGCTTCGGCTCGGGGCCGTCGAGTTGAACGTTCAGCGTCGACAGCGCAACTCGGTTCTCCAGATACCGCATCCGCCCCGTGATCTGCTCGCCCTGACCCCGCACGCGCCCCAGATGCTGCTCCACCTCCAGCAGATCCGCGATCTTCCCCGCGCGGTTCAGCAGCTCCAGCAGGCGCGCCTCCTCCCGCTCCAGGTTGCGCTTGCGGGAGCTGAGGTCCACGTACTCTTCCGTGACCTCTTGCGTGCCGATCTCCTTGCTCAGCAGCTTCCCCAGCCCCGCGATCCGGTCCATCACGCTGTCGAGCCCCTCCGCCGGAAGCCGCAGCGTCATGGTTGCCCGCGTCGGGCCGTGCTCCGAGCTCAGGCTCGTGTTGGCGATGTACCCGTTCGCTTCCCGAACGATGCGCGCCACCTCCTCGTGAACCTCGGCCACATCCTCCACCCGAAGACGCAGGCTGCCGGTGCGGATCAGCATCGGGGAAACCTTAGCGGCACTGTAGGATGCCGCACGCGCCTCGAACCCCGCTCCCACATCAAGCTCAGCCGTCATCGACCGACCCCCGCCGCCCCGACCGCCTCCACCGGCGCGGCCGCCACCCTTGAAAGCCGCGTCTTCGGCCACCTCCCAAGGCTCGCCGGTTTCCGCCGCGATCATGCCGACACCCGGCACGAACTGCCCGCCGGCCATTCGCGCCGACATCCGGCGCCGCCCCCCAATCGCCAGAGCCAGCACGAGGACCAGCACCCCCAGGACGACCAGCAGCACCCACAGGCGAAGGCCGCTGGATCCCTTGGCACCGCTTTCCGAGGTCATTGCCAATGCCTCCCTCAAGCAGGTCTGCACGCCGGCGGCGCCCGCGAGGGGACGTCGCTCGACCATTAGACGGCGGGCGGAGGTGCGAAGTTCCGCTGTTTCGCAGCTAGCTGGGAGGCGCGGCACCGGGAGTGATGGTGGACGGACGGGCTTCTCGCGCGGGTCGCCAGGTCGACCAAGGCTGTGGAAGCAACCGATAACACCGGGAAGAGCGAGGTCTGGTTTCGGGAAAAACGTCCCCAAACACCAGGAAACCGGTGATGCACTGTCAGCGCAGACTCATTGACAGAAGGCAGTTTGTAGCGTAAACTACTTTATGAACTTAGACATTCCTCAGGGGGGCCGATGTGAAGGCAGGCAAGCCGACGGACACGAGCGACGCCGTCAGAGACGCAGCGATTCAGTACGCGTTCAACCGCTGGCAATCCATTCGGCCCTTGCGGCTCCCTCTGCTTGGAGCCGTGCTGGGTACCGCGGGAGCTGCAATCATCCGCCTCGCTGGGAACGATGGCCCGATATGGCTGCGCCTGGTGGCGTTGGCGGTAATGGTCTCCAGCACAGCCTGCTTTGTGATCTTCCTGCTGCGGTTACCGCGGCGCGTACGCCCGGCCCAGCCCGACTCACCCCGGCACAAGCTGTGGCGTTGGGTACTGGCACCTGTTCTTACATGGGCGCTTGTGTTCGGCGTCATGTGGTTGCTGGTTCCATCTGGTTCCCGCTACGATCCCCTCGCCGTCCTGGGGCTGTTGATGACCTCGCTTCTCGTGTCTACATTCATCCTATGGATGGTGCGTACGAACATTCGGGTTGACCGGCAGGCCTGGGCGCGCAGCTACAGCTTGAGCGTCCAGCGGGACGCCGGCGTGGTGGTCGGAGAGTTCCCGTTCGGTAAGCCGAAGCTGTGGGTCTGGATTGCCGTTCCCGGCTGCATCGCGCTCACCTATTTGCTGGTGTGGGTGGCGCCGGTCCGATTCGAACCCCTCGTGATCGCCGGGGGATTCGCGCTGTTTGGGCTGGTGAAGCACGTCCAGGATAGGCGTGCCGTCGGTCTGGTGCACTTTCTGTCTTTCGCACCGTATTGGGCTTACGCGGTGGCCTGCGCCGCGGGGCTGCCCCAACCATTCGCCGATAGCGCTTTGCGGATCGCCATTCCCCTGTTCCTGCTCATGGTACCGCTTACGGTAGCCTGTGAGCTGTACAGCAGGGGTCAACTCCGTCGCCTCCAGAGAATACTGAAGGATGAGGGGCAGAGAGCACGAGATGCAGGAGATTGACCGCACAATCCATGAACCTGCCCGCCTCCGGGCCCTCGCTCTGCTCACGGGCGTGAAGGAAGCAGACTTCACCTTCATTCTGCGCGCACTTCAGATGACGAACGGAAACCTTTCGGTCCACATGCGGAGGCTGGAGGCGGCTGGCTACGTCTCCATGACCAAGACCTTCGTTGGCCGAGTCCCCAAGACAATGTTTTCCATCACGACTCAGGGCAGGCGGGCACTCGAAAAGTACTGGCAGACACTGGATGAGTTGCGCGCGGATGGTGGCGGTTCGCCAAGTCCGCAGTAGACATCCCTCAGCAGCCGTACATCTCGTCCGGCGCGAGAAGATCGGGGAAGCGGGGGCGCAGAAACTCCCTGGCGCGGTAGCAGAGATGGCACGCATCCACATACCCTGGCGCCATCTCGAACCCGAAGTCCGCGGCATACCGACCCAGCGCGTAGGGCCCGCCGTTCAGCAGCAGCCGCACGATCGGATGTGACTCCGGGTCATATCCGGCCACGGCATCGCCGATGGGCAGGCGGCCCAGAGTCAGCCCCTGGCAGAGGTGGAGAGACCCATAGCAGTCGAGATGCACCCGGGAGGGCGCGCCCAACTGCTCGTGCGGACAGCTCGCCAGTTCCTCCGCCGGCCGCGTCGGCATCGACGGCGCCAGCCGCTCCGCCGCGCGCCCGCGATACATCACCCCATCCGGCGGCGTCTCCATGCGTGCGGCTGCGAGCCCAGCCTCCTGGCATACGGCGAGCAGGATGTCCACCCGCTCCACGGGCACCGACCGCTGGTGATACTGGTCAGTGCTGATGCCGAGGTTGGTGAGACCGGCCTCCATCAGCTCGGCGATCCCCTCCTCCGCCTTCGCGCGCGAGGTAGCCCACGAGGCATTGGTGAGGGCGCCGGCGGCGAGGCCCAGGGCGGTGGCTCGACGAAGGAACTGCAGCAGCAAATCGTATTCCGTAAACGACTCCCCCCCTTCGCCGCAAACCCCGGTCACGGTCTCCAGAGAGGCGACCTGACCCAAGAAGTCGTCTATCTGCTTGGGCGCCATGGCCGAACGCCGACCCGGGGCCCCCCAGATGAAGCAATGGTCGCACTTCGCGGAGCAGCCATAGGTGATGAGGAAGTGCACGCCCGACAGCGAAGGAATCATCGCTCTGAAAATCGCCCTGGATTGTTCATAACTCTGTCGGTATGGTTCGATAAGATGTAACATCATTCCTTGGGAATCGGAACTGTAAGGAGGCGACGGTGCGAAGAGCTGAAAGACTGACTCTGATAGCGGTGGTGGCCCTGGCCATCGCCGTGGCCGCCGCGGGTTGCGGTCAGAATCCCTCCCCGACGAGCGGAGCGCCCGGCGGCGCCGGCGAGGCGGGGGCGGCGCTGAAGGTGATGGTCCCGTGCGGCCAGGTGGGGCCCTTCTCCGAGATCGTGAAGATATTCCAGCGGCAGAATCCAGGCCTGGAGGTCGAGTGGATCCCGGAGAACATGGTCACGATTACGAACAAGCTCCTGAACGGCAAGGAGAAGGCGGATGTAACCCTGTCGATGGGCGACCTCGAGATCGATGTTCTCGAGAAGGCCGGGCTCCTCATGGACGGCACGCGTGTGAGATACGCAGAGAACTCGCTGGCCATTATGGTTCCGACGGCGAACCCGGCAGGCGTCAAGACGGTGGCGGACTTGGCGAAGCCGTCGGTGAGGACGATTACCATTCCGGATCCGAAGGATAACTCGGCGGGAGTACACGCCCTGGAAGCGCTGAAAGGCGCGGGGATCTGGGATGCGGTCGAGAAGAAGATCCTCTTTGCTCGCTTCGCAGCGGACAGCAAGGATGTCGCCGCTAAAGGTCACGCGGAGGCAAGCATCGGATACTACCCATGTGCCGTCGAGGTGCATATTCCGGATCAGCCGCCGGCCCAGCCGAAGAACCTCAAGCTCGCCACTCAGATTCCCGACGACCTATATACGCCGTTCAGTTGCGAAGGGGCCGTCCTCAAGGAAGCGAAGAACCCGGAAGCCGGAAAGAAGCTCCTGGCGCTGCTCCAGACGCCTGAATCGCAGGAGATTTTCAAGACGTGGCAGTTTATCGCGGACGTGTCCAGCTCTCCAGCGGGCTAGCGCCGGAATAGAGCCACTGTCGGCGGGTTGGGCAATCGACAGACAAGAGCGCCCTGGCGGCACAGGTATCCAAGGACGACGCCGGGTAGAGTTAGAGTGGGATCATCCGGCCGAACGAGACTGCGGCGCTCCCCATCCGAGGGGAGAGCCGGAACGGGAGATTCGATGTGAAAGAGCAAGTCGAGGCGGCACTGGAGAAGGTGCGACCCGCTTTGCAGCGAGATGGGGGCGACGTGGAGCTGGTCGAAGTCACCGAGGACGGGGTCGTGAAAGTCCGTCTGCAAGGCGCCTGCCAGGGATGCCCTATGGCGCAGATGACGCTTCAGATGGGGATCGAGCGCGTGCTCAAAGAGATGGTTCCCGAAGTGAAGACCGTGGAGGCGATAGCGTAGCCTATAGCCGAACAGAGGAAAGCTGGAGCGGCGGGCCGTGCGGTCCGCCGCTCTGTTTTTGCCGGCATGGAGCCTGGCTAGCTGTTCTCGCCGCCGAAATTCTCTCGTACGGCCGCAAGGGCCTGCTCCCGTGTCTGGATTCGTCCCTCGATCTGCTCGTCGAGGAGGAATCCTAGGACTTCGCCCACCCGTGGGCCGGAGTCGATGCGAAGAAGCTCCATCACTTCGGCGCCGCTGAGAAGGGGCTTCATTCGGGAGATCTCGGCGGCGTCTCCCACCTGCTGGATGCGGGCGCGCAGCTCCTTCAGGCGCACCTCGAACTCGGGAAGATCCACCGGGTCGCTCGCGCGAACGTCGGCCTCCGCTAGCGCCATAGCGTGCTCCAGCTCATCGCCCAGCTCGTACACGAGTCGCCGGACGGCGCCGTCCGTCCATTCGGAGCGATAGGAGGGCACACGCATGTGGTGCCGGATGAGCTTCCCAACCTTCTGGATGATGCTCGCCGGCTGACGAAGGCGCGCGAGGATGGCAGCGGCTGCGTCTACACCCACCCGCTCGTGGCCGTAGAAGTGAACCCCCGAATCATCGCTGCTGAAGGTCTCGGGCTTTGCGATGTCGTGAAGCAGCGCGGCGTACCGAAGCACCTTGTCCCCCCGCGCCAGTCGAACCGCGTCGAGGGTATGATCCAGAAGGTCCTTCATATGGTGGCGATACGGCTCCGGGAGATGGAGGCGGAGTATCTCCGGAAGAAAGTGTTGGGCGAGCCCCAGGTCGATGGTGAGGCGAAGTCCCTCGTCAGGGTTGGGGGAGAGGAGAATGCCGTCGAGCTCATCTCGAATGCGCTCCCGGGATATGCGGCTGATTTCCGCGGCGTCAGTTGCGATGGCGGCGGCCGCGACTGAATCGAGCTCGAACCCCAGTTGGGCGCAGAAGCGAACGGCGCGCAGCATGCGCAGGGGGTCTTCGAAGATGCGCTTATCGGCATCGCCGACGAAGCGAACGAGACGCGCCCGCAGATCGTCCTGCCCGCCAAACGGATCGAGCAGCTCGCCCGTGTGGACGTTCTCGGCCATCGCGTTGATGGTGAAATCGCGCCGCGCCAGGTCGTCGCCTATGTCGTCGCCAAAGGCGACCTCCGGCTTGCGCGACACGCCGTCGTAGACATCTGCGCGGAAGGTCGTGATCTCCGCCTTGATGCCGCCCTGAGAGAGCGCCACCGTGCCGAACTTCTCGCCGATGAGCCACACCGAATCGGCCCACGGTTCGACCCGGCTTCGGACATCGTCCGGCCTCGCATCGGTGGCGAGATCGAGATCGTTGGTCTCTCTGCCGAGAAGCTGATCCCGCAGGCATCCGCCGACGAGGAAGAGGTGGCGGTCTTCGAAAGCCACAGCAAGCTGCTTGATCAAGTCCCGTATCTGCATCTTCACCTTCTACGTCCCGGGTGGGCGACGGAGCAGGGCCTCACTTCGTCGCCAGCACGTGGCGTCCTGCCCCAAGGAGGATCAGGCGTGAGGCGTCAGGGGATGGCAGACTCGGACTCGGTGCGGCGGGTCGGTCAGTCTGCGGTAGATTCACTCTGAAATGCGATTCGCCCGCCGTTCGCCCCACCGGGAAAGAGGAAGGGGGCCCGTCCCGCACGGGTCCCCTTTACGTCAAGCACAGCCTGCATGTATTGGCCCGCAAAGGCCTACGGCGTGCAACACGAGTGGTACCGGCCTGCCGGCGGCCGCTATCCCACTTCATAGACGTTGTGTTCGAGAGGGCAGGAAGCCCGATCGTCGGGCGACCTGCTTCATCCGGCCGGGCTGGTTCACAAGTCCACACCGCGGCGCCAATCTCGTGGCGCAGGCACATCTCCGCCCACGCCTGCCCGAAGGTCGATAAAGATGATAACGCCTACCGCCTTCCGGCCTCCTGCCCTCTCTGCCTCCTCCATTGCCTACGACTGCTGCATGCGGCGACGAGTTCAAACTGCAGACGCTGCCTCGTCCTGCCCTGTCCACGCGTAGACACGTGTGCCAGGGAACATGATAATTCTAACAGGGGAAGCGGGATCGTGCCATGCCACGCTGTGGTAGAAACCGGCCATTTCTTGTCATCGGGAGAATCGCCGTGGAATCCTGCCGCGGCGAGCGGGAGATGCTTCGAGGCGATGCCAAGAGCATCCACAACGGCGTCCAGGAGCCGCTGGTGAGCACCAGCGCCCACGGACGCGACGAAGTCGTCGCCGCGAGCGTGGGGTGAGGGGCAGACCGGACCTGGTTCTCCAGCCAACCCTGACGGTGAGGCAGCCGAGAGGCGACACATCCCGACCCCAATTCCGGCGGGGCAGGGGCGAGCCCGCAGATCGGAGAAGAACGCGACGGATAGAAGCCGTCGCAGATGTTATAGAGTTTCCTGCATTATGGTTAGGAGCACCCATAATGCAGGAAACTCTACAGCGCACGGCGTGAGGCTCACACAGCAGATTCTCTCGCATTACGGTCGTAACCGTAATGCAGGAGAATCCGTAGGAGGAGGAAGCGTACCGTGGATAAGGTTCGGATCGGCGTCGTTGGAGTGGGGGGGATGGGACAAGGGCACTGCGCCTATATGCACGAGCTGGACGTCGGGGAGCTGACCGCCGTCTGCGACGATGCATCCGACGTGGCGCAGATGGTTGGAGAGAAGCACAAAGTGCCGTACTTCACCACCCCCGCGGATCTGATGGACTCGGGGCTGGTGGACGCGGTACTCATTGCGACCCCTCACTACTCCCATCCCCCCGTCGCGATAGAGGCCTTCAAGCGCGGCTTGCACGTCCTGACCGAGAAGCCGATCGCCGCCAGTGTGAAAGAGGCCTCTCGCATGATCCGGGCGGCCGAGCGCAGCGGGAAGGTGTTCGCCGTGATGTTCCAGCTCCGGCACACACCCGAGTACCAGGCGGCGCGGCAGCTGATAGACAGCGGCCGGCTGGGGGAGATTCGCCGGGTGAGCATGGTGATGGCCTACTACCGGAGCCAGGCCTACTACGACTCGGGTGGATGGCGGGCGACCTGGACGGGCGAGGGTGGCGGCGTGCTGCTCAACCAGGCGCCGCACGGGCTGGACATCTTCACGTGGCTGGGGGGCCGTCCGAAGCTGGTGACGGCGCAGACGCGCATCCGGATGCACGAGATCGAGGTCGAGGACGAGGCCTTCGCCGCCCTGGAGTACCCGAACGGGGCGCACGGGTATCTCTACGCGGGAGTCAACGACGCGCCGCAGGTGACGCGGCTCGAACTGTGTGGGGACAAGGGCAGGATCCTCATCGAGAGCGTTGACTGGCAGGAAGAGGGCGTGAAGTTCTGGGAGATCAAGCCGCCGCTCAGCACCTTCACCGTGGAGAGCAAGGAGATGTGGGCCGCCCCGGAGGCGAAGCTCGTGGAGGTGCCGCTCCCGAAGCGAGAGCAGGGGCACATCGCCGTGACGCGCAACTTCTGCCGGGCCATCCTGTTCGGCGAGAAGCTCGTCACTCCGGGCGCCGAGGGAATCTGGTCGCTCGAGCTGGCGAACGCGATGATTCTTTCGAGCTACCGGAAGAAAACGGTGCGCCTGCCTGTGAAGCGCACCGAATACGAGCAACTGCTCGAGGAGTTGAAGGGGAAGTCGAAGCCGAAGCGGCGCGTGAAGGACCAGCGCATAACCGACACGGCTTTCACCGGGAAGAAGAAGTAGGGGCGAGAGTCGGGCCTGGGCGCCGGGCTCAGTGCTCCGGCAGGAGGCCCGCCATCGCCAGCACGCGGCCGAACTGCAGTCGGAAGTAGATGGCGAGGATAGCGATGATCCAGAGGGCGACGAGTAGCCTGATCCAGGGGTGACGGAGAAGGCCGGCAGGTCTCTCTTGAGGATCAGTCATCTCGCTCCTCCAGAGGAAGCAGGACGCCGCGAGCGTCCTCCCGCGAGGTCATCTGCGTCTGCGCCACATGCCTCCCATGATGGCCCGGGTGGACGACCAGGGCCTGGCCGGATCGTTGTGACACGCGCTCAGCATGGGTGTGGCCGCCCAGGACCAGATCGACGCTTTCGAGGGCGGCGATCTCCGCGTCGATGCGCTCCCCGCAGTGCGATAAGCAGATGACGACGTCCACCTCTCCGCGCAGCTCGGCGGACAGCTCCTCGGCCGTCGCGATGGCGTCATCGAACACGTAGTCGGTCAGGCGCGACCAGAGCGAGTTTGGTCGGGTGATCTGAGGGGCGAGGCCGATGACGGCGACCCGGCCCGCGGGGGTGTCGAAGATGGCGTGGGAGCGGACGCTGGGGGGGAGGGGCTGGCGCTCGGAACGCATGTTGGCGGCCAGGATGGGAAAGGCGGCGTCTCGGAGCTTGCGCTCGAGGATGCGTCGGAGGGGGTGGGATTCCCGGTTTCCCATCGACATCGCGTCGTAGCCGATCTCAGCCATCCGGCGAAGGATCGGCTCGCCTCCGGGCCGGAAAGTCAGGTTGCCGGCGCCGATGGCGTCTCCCGCATCGAGGAGCAGCGCCCCCTCGTGCCGCCGCTTCAGATGGGCGAGCCGGCGAGCCGCGGCCGGGGAGAGTCGGGTGTGCAAGTCGGCTGTGTGAAAGAAGGTAAATGCCGCCACCGGTCACCAGGTCACGTAGTTGTGTTGGCGGAGGAACTCGAAGTAGGCCAGCATCGAGCCGGCGCTGGGGTCTATCCGTCGGGCGAACTCGTCGGGCGAGAGAGCTCGGTCGCGCCGGAGTTCGCGGGCAGCAAGGGCGCTGGCCTCGGCGAGGGAGCGGCGTCCGTCGCACCAATTCAGAAGGGCAAAGAGTTCCACCGACCAACGGGGGCTGGGCTTTCCTTCTCTCGCCTCGGGCTGGATTCGATCGAACGTGATCGGCCCCGCCACGAGACGGCGGGGCTGGATCTTTGCCAGTTCGCACTGAAGCTCAGGGGCGCCCGGAGCGTAGCCAGGGCGGCCCGCGCGGCGGGCGAGACTGGCGGCTTCGTCCTTGCCCGCACGGCGCACGTCACGCCGCAGCGCCGTGATGTCCGGACGGAGCTTCGCGCGCTCGCTTGGGGGCAACAGCTTGAGCACGGAGGCGACGGCCTCGGCGTGGCGCTCGGCGGCATACTCGATCTGACGCCAGGAGTCGTCTACCTCAACCCCTCCTGGACGTTCGAGCTCGGCGATCCCAGCGGCGCTCAGCGCCGCTTTGCCTCTGGCGGCCGCGAGATGGGCGAAGTCTCGGACGAGGCCGTGGTCGGCGGTCGCAATGAGGTAGGCATAGGATGCCGCGATGCGTGCGGTCAACTCCTGCAGTCCCGGGTCAACGACCTCGAGCGTGTCCGCCGACGTGTGCCACGTGCGGCTGTGCCCGCCGATCCACGGACACGGTATGTCGATCGTCCTGTCGGCGACGATGTTGTCCGTCATCGAGTAGGGCGCTTCCCGCCACGCGTACACAGGCGCGGTCGACATGACCTGCCCGGTGATGGCAAGGACGAGCGCGTCGGCGAAGCTCATCTGCGAATGCGGATTCACGACGACCTCCGGCGGCCGGATCGCCAGGCTCGGGACGCCTGATGGAGAGTCGAGGCAGATCCCGGCGACCGTCCGGCGCGCGTCACGCCGCTGCTCGGCCCAGAACATAGTGGTGTAGCATTCGGAGATGAAGAGGAGTCGGATCGTGCGCCTCGGCGCGGCGATGCTGCCCTGGTCGATGAGTGATCGAAGCGACCGGGCGGCCTCGAGCATGACTGCCACCCCTGACGCATTGTCGAGCGCGCCCTGCTCGAACTGATGGCCGATGAGGAGGACCTCCTCCTTCCCGGCGCCAGGGATGACGCCCGTCACGACAGGCAGCGTCCCTTCACACAAACCGGTGCGGACGACGGCGCGGCCGCGCAGCTTCTCGCCGGCGTTGAGGCGGCCGCGGAGCTTCTCCCCCCGGAGCGGGGAGATCTGAAAGGACCACCCCAGCGAGTCCCGCTTCGTCAGGGCCCACCCGCCGGGGTCGTCGCTCCAGGCGTTGATCCAGGCGACGGCATCGGGGAGGTCGGCCTCCGGGCTCTGGAAGTCGGAGAGGATGCCAACCGCGCCCGCCTGAAGGAGGGCAGCCTTCACCGAGTGAGGGTGCGCGGAGGTGAAGACGATATTGCCGCGCACGGCATCCGGGGACCACGTGTCGCGGTCGACCGGGTTCTCGATCCGGATGATATCCCCCTCGAGGCCTTCGGGAGGTGTAGGGGCGCTCCACATCGCGAGACAGGCAGGGACCTGGGAGCGGTCGGCGACGCGCTCGGCGACGCCGCTCTCCGCGATGATGTCGAAGGTCGCCTCCTCGGCCTCCCAGGCGAAGGGCATCATCCAGTCGCCGAAGAGGGTCCGGCCATCAGCCGGAGCCTCCAGTATCTCGACATCGGTGAGGCCCGCCCCACGGAGAAGATCGGCGCTGAGCCGGGCGCTCTCGCGAAAGCTGGAGAAGGCGAAGTGGCGGTCGATGGAGTGGATCGCCGCGGCGTACTCCAGAGAGCGTTTGCCGTCTATCTCGCGTTCGAGCAATGCCAACAGGTCGCGGAACATGGCCTCAGTCTGACTCTCTTGTTTTGAGAGTTCCCCTCGAGGAGAACCTTACCTGCTTGAATCGCCGGTTGCACTGTGCCTTATTGAGCGGTGGGGGGATGGTCGGCGCCGACGTCAGTGGAGCGCCGATATGTCCCGCCGGACCGGGCACCCCTGACAGTCGCTCCCTTGGTGCGGAAGACTTCCGCCTGCGTGCGTGTCGGGCAGGACTCTCCCTCACTTCCGTTGAACTACTACGTAGACGATGGATGCCGCCCCGTGTGTCATCATGGGGCGAGTTGTTCTTTCTTGACCGGCCGTCTGCGTGGCGTGACGGGAGACACGCCGCCGCCGCGATGACCGCGTCGATCGCCGTCCTGGAGGAGAATGGCAGGTGAGCAAAGCGAGTATCGTCCCGAAGATTGTCCCCAAGGTGGACACCACGTTCCGCCGCATTCAAACACCCATCCCCGCGCCGGACTCGATACCCATCCTCGAATCGCTCTACCGGGATGAGCCCCGCTCGATGCGCGGCCAGGGGTATGTGGTCTGGGATCGAGCAGATGGCTGCCAGGTCCACGACGCCTGGGGCAACACCTGGCTCGACTGGAGCTCGGGCGTGCTGGTGGCGAACGCCGGGCACGGCCGGCCGGAGATCGCGAAGGCGATCTGCCAGCAGGCGAAGAAGAGCCTGCACCACAACTACTGCTTCCCGAGCGAGATCCGGTCGAAGCTCGTGCAGCAGCTGGCGAAGCTCGCGCCCGACCCGCTGGAGAAGGTCTTCCTGCTGACCACCGGCGCCGAGACCACCGAAGGCGCCATCAAGCTGGCGCGGACCCATGGGCGCGCAGTCGGAGGCGACACGAAGATCGCCCTGGTGAGCTACGAGGGCGCGTTCCACGGGCGCACCATGGGCGCGCAGATGATCGGCGGCATCCCCGCGCTGAAGGAATGGATCGTCAACCTCGATCCGGACATGGTGCAGGTGCCGTTCCCGGATGGCTTCCGGTGCAAGGACACGAGCTTCGACTTCTTCCTGAAGACGCTGGAGGAGAAGGGGTTCGGCCCGGACCGCATCGCGGGAGTCATCAGCGAGACCTATCAGGGCGGGAGCGCCGCCTTCTGGCCGAAGGACTACGCGCAGAAGATGCGCGCCTGGTGCGACGAGCACGATATCGTGCTGATCTTCGACGAGGTGCAGGCCGCGTTCGGGCGCACCGGCACGATGTGGGGGTTCGAGCACTATGGGGTGGTGCCCGATCTGATGTGCTGCGGCAAGGGAATCACGAGCGGCCTGCCCCTGTCGGCGGTGATCGGACGGACCGACTTGATGGATCAGTATCCGCCGGGGAGCATGACCAGCACCCATACCGGCAACCCGGTGTGCGTGGCGGCGGCGCTGGCCAACCTGGAGATCGTCGTGAACGAGAAGCTGCCGGAGAAGGCGGCGAAGACGGGTGAGGTGCTCCACTCCGGTCTTCGTGAGATTCAGAGCAAGCACCCGGACATCTGCGGCGCCGTCATGGGCAAGGGAATGGTCGCCGGGTTCCACATCGTCAGGCCCGGAGGGATCGAGCCCAACCCCGATCTCGCCGGCGACATCGTCACGAGGTGCACCGAAAAGGGGCTGCTCATGTTCCATCCGGTCGGCTTCCAGGGTGCGACCGTGAAGATCGCGCCTCCGCTCATCACGCCGGAGGAGGCCGTCGTCGAGGGCCTGTCGGTGCTGCAGGAGGCGATCGAGGAGGCGCGGCAATGAGCTGGGACAAGCGACTCAACGTCTTGCTCATCGGCGGCGGGATGATCAGCCAAGAGGTCGTCATCCCGACGCTGCTCCAGGAGCGCATGCGGGGAATCGTGGGCGACCTGCACATCTCCGCGCTCAACTCCGACATCATCAAGCAGTGCGAGGAGCTGTTCCCCGGCGGGCAATTCTTCGGCTACCCGGACCCTTCGAAGTACGCGGCGGAGGAAAAGCATCCGACCATGTACCGGGAGGCGATGGGGAAGCTGGGTGAGCACGGCGTGGTCGTGGTGGCGACGCCGGACCACCTGCACACCAACATGACGCTGGAGGCGGTGGAGGCCGGCTGCGACGTGATCGTGATGAAGCCGCTCTGCCTCAAGGTGGACGAAGCGCATCAGGTGATCGCCCTGACGGATAAGAAGCGGCGCTACGTCGCCACTGATTACCACAAGCGGCTGGATCGGGCGGTGCGGCTGGCGCGCTATCGGGTCCGCCGCGGCGACCTCGGCGAGATGCTCCACGGCCATGCCTGGATCGAAGAGCCGAAGTATATGCCGCTGAAGTTCTTCGGGCTCTGGGCGGAGAAGTCGAGCCCGTTCGAGTACGTCGGCGTGCACTATGTGGATGCCTACTACTTCATCACCGGCCTGCGGCCGAAGCGGGTCGCCGCCTGGGGCCAGAAGAAGTTCCTTCCATCGAAGGGCAGCGACGCCTACGACGCGGTGCAGGCCGTGGTCGAGTGGGAGGACGACTCGGTTCTCTGGGTTCAGACCTCCTGGGTGTGCTCCGAGAAGAACTCCGCCATGACGAACCAGGGGCTCCAGATCAGCGGCACCAAGGGCGAGTACTGGGCCGACCACAAGTTCCGCAACCTGCACATCCTGACCGACGACGACGGCTTCGAACAGATCAACCCCAACTTCTTCAAGCACTACGATAGCTGGGAGAAGGACGGGGACGTCGAGTGCGTGGGCTATGGGTTCGAGAGCATCTCGCGCTGGCTGCGGGACATCCACGTGATCCACTGCGAGACCGAGGGGATGTCGGAAACCGACGCCCTGGCCTCCCGCGAGAAGACGCTGAGGCGGTGGGAGGAAGGCCAGCGGCCGCTGCCGAGGCAGGCCTTGATGGGAGTCGCGGTGAACGAAGCCGTACGGCTGAGTCTCGACAACAACAACGCTTACGTCGTATTCGACGCGGACATGTCGCCGAAGCTGTCGAAGTAACCGGACCAGGGGACTCAGTCATAGAGTTTCTTGCATTATGGTTAGGAGCACCCTTAATGCAAGAAACTCTACAGCGCACGGCGTGAGGACCACACAGCAGATTCTCTCGCATTACGGTTGCGACCGTAATGCGAGAGAATCCGTAGAGGCGGGCCGGGCACATGCTCGGCCCGCCCGTCCTTGGCCCCTCCCGGCCCCTACGTCCGCCAGAACACCCCCAACCGCGTGAAGACCCGGACTGCGTAAGCCACCACGAGCGTGGTGAGAATGGCGGCGGTGAGGCCGGCCCAGGGGGACTGGGTGATGGCGCCAATCGGGCGGTCGAGGTGGGTGAGGACGACGAGGGGCCAGATGAAGTTCTCGCCCCCGACGTAGGCGATCATGGGGTTCTGGCCGTTGTCGATGAGGAGCTGGAGCCAGCGCTGTCTGCGCCATATGTGTATGACGATGGTGCCGGCGATGAGCACGAAGATGGCGAGTCCCGCGGTGACGAGGTAGTAGCTCATCGTGTCCGGCACCTTCTTGATGCCGCCCTCGAAGGGCTCGAAGGCGAGGCCGAGCAGAAGCCAGTAGACGCCCCAGGGATACAGGTCCTTCACTAAGCGCTCGGTTTCCGTCGAGGGACCGCGCACCAGCCACCACCCAAGAACGCACATGGCGGCGACGACCACCGTCGTCGGCCAGAGCCACCGACTCTGCATCCCGATGAGGACGAAAACCACGAAGGCGACCATCAGCGCGACGAGGCCGAAGGTGCGGACGACCGACCATCCAGCCTCGGTCGCGGAGCCGTCCTTGTCCGAGCGCACCCAAGCCACTATCCGATCCCCCACGATGGTGCCTGGAATGGCGATGAAGAGCCACTGGAGATAGTCGAGCTCGAACATCCAGGGCAGGGGCCAGTGACCGTCGAGCCAGGCGACCCATCCAGGACTCTCTGCGGAAAGACGCGCGGCCATCAGGAAGCCGAGAAAGCTTAGCCGCAGCAGGAGGTTTCCCCGCGAAAGCAGCCAGAGGAACGAGCCAAAGAGGGCGACGTTGGTGAGCAGAACGATGATGATGTCGCTGCGCTCGACGGAGAAACCCGTAAGGCCGCCGCCGCCGCGGTGGTGGTGGCCGGAGGCGAACTGGAGGGAGGCCATCATGGTGACGGCGCCTGCCCAGCCGATGCCGCGGATGAGAAGGCGGAGCCAGAGCGGCCAGGAGTCAGGGAGTCGCGCGAGGATGGGGAAGAGGAGCGCGAAGCCAAGGAGGGCCAGCGCCCAGGTGGCCGCGGTCGGGTCCGCGCTCAACGCGTCGGGACGGATGTGGGCGACGTAGATGGCGAAGGCGCCGAGAAGGAAGGTGCGGTACACGATCCCCCCGCCGATGCTCCAGTAGGAGCGGCCCTGCTCCCGGCGTCGGGAGAGCGCCAGAGATATCGCCGCGCCCATGGCGAAGATGAAGAACGGAAAGACGAGATCGACCCAGGTCAGACCGGCGACATAATCGCGGAAGTGATGGCTGAAGTGTTGGCCGGGCGGGTCCTGGGCGTGGTACATCCAGGCCGGAAAGGCGTCCTCGGGCACGTCCCCCGAGAGCACCATACCGAGGATCGCCAACCCCCGCAGAGCATCGAGCGCGAGGGCCCTCCGCGGTTTAGAGGCAGCCCCCGCCGCTACCATGCCGGTCGTCTGGTTCGCGCTGCCCTCGACCATCACATCCGGCACTCCTCACTCTGGTCAAGCGTGACTTCTACCAGCGCTTGACGCCTCCTGCGGACGGTGCTTCGAGAGCTTCCGATGACCGAGGCCGCGGCGGCTACCGTAGCTCCAGCACCACAGGCTTCCATGGCCCGAGGGTTGCCTGGACCCGGTCGGTCCGGCCGAGGTCCTCACCTGAGAGCAACTCGCGTACGTCGGCCGGCTGGCCGAGCTCGACCTCGACATCCGCGGGGACTTCGAACAGGGAGTTCCCCGTGTAGCCGATCTCGCCCAGGCTGTCCACCTGGTACTCCGGCCGGCGCATGATGGCGA
>Ga0307377_10002251_pt1 | contig 23017 bp, 17 predicted proteins | sample TR3MG_FD_202535 | JGI IMG/M metagenome (GOLD analysis project Ga0307377, IMG submission 202535) | Soil microbial communities from Risofladan, Vaasa, Finland - TR-3 | ecosystem: Environmental > Terrestrial > Soil > Coastal area > Acid sulfate soil | place: Finland: Risofladan, Vaasa | collected...
AACGCTTTACCCACTGCCTTGGCTGCTTCCGTGGTTTGTGGGCCGTATTGCATCTCGGCAGGTAACTTTTGTTCCCTTTGTGGAACAATGGGCCTATCACGGAAGAATGAGTAGTTGGCCTTATTTTCAAGTGCCGGATTAGCCGCAGTAGGTAATATATTAGGAATAAAAGTCTTTAAAGTTTCACCCAACCCCTTAAACGCTTCCGGGTCTTGGGTTTCAATGTAACTTAACACCCTTTCCGGTATTGATCCAAACAAAACACCAAGCTCAAACGGTTTAGGCACCCGGTAAAGATGCTTTTCTGTTGGAATAATCCAGAATAAGTCTTTCTCCCATTGCGGAAGTTCTTGATAGCGCGGATCATCTTTATTTAACCCATACAAAAGCACTGACGGCAATGTAATGGCCGTAACAGTTTTAACCATGCTTGATAATGCCTGCTTGGGGTTGCGTGGGTCAAACTGCCTAACCATCTTGTCCATTCCTTGAACACTCGCATTTAAGAAGGCAGAAATCCTATTCCAGTTCTTCATTTTTGAACCGGCACGGGCGAAGTCTAACGTCACGTCACGGGAAGATAACGCCGCCTCAAAAGGTGAAGCGCCGGACTTGATACCTTTTCTAAACTCACCAAGTCGTGTTCCTTGTTCCATTAACTCTGACAGGTACCGCAATGGTTCAAGGTAAGTTTGAATACTACCGAGAGACTTAACTCTGTCCCCCATGCTCTTACGCAGTATCTTTTTTAACCCTTGCTGCATGTAATCCCGGTCCATACTTACCATTGTTGACATACCGCCGCCTGAATCGAGCCATTGCCAATACAGATCATCTTTTTTGAGCGTATGAAAAACACCACGAACCAGGTCCACAATGGGTAAGTATCCATATTTGCTATTGATAAACGCTGAAAACTGGTCACGGGCAGGGTTACGGACCATAAAGTCAGGAGATAACACAGCACCGGCTCTTAACGCCTGCGCCGGATAACTCATTAACTTAATAACCAGGTTTGCGCTTTCCTGATCCAGTGAAGTAATGGCCCGATAAAGGTCAGGTTGCACCTGGTAGTGTTCAAGTTCACCATTATTCCACACATCAAGCACGTTTTCTTTACCACTACGCGCCCCCTCCACTTTTTCGACAAGCCTGCCTATACCCTCCGTTGTATTGGCCAACTCAGCAACTGCCTGTCCCACTTTGTTTTTAGCTGCAATATTAGAGAACAGGTAAGTGTTTTTAATGATTGATTCAAGCGGGTCCAAAATGTCCCGGTCGCTACCGGTCATTTTCTTAACCGGACTTCTAAGGTTGGCGTAACCTTTACCAAGGAATCCTATTGCAGCATTAGGATCATCGGCAAAACTACGGTAAAACGGCACATAATTTGGATATTTTTGCCGCATTGAAGTTATAGAACCACGGCTAATTACCCCGGCATCTGCCAACATTTCGAGAAGGTTATCCTGATACTTTACCAATTCGTCAAGAACCTGTTGATATTCTGCCGGTGAGTTTTGCAATACCTCCGCTATATCGGCATCAGTTAATCCGCTTTTCATGCCATAAGAGTTAATTTCCTGTGCGTGTTTAGCTACGGCATAGGCGCGAAAATCATCAAGATTTTTTTCCACTGGCTTTAATATTTCTTTAAGCGAATTACCTATTTTGTTGCCATTAGCATCAAGCACGCCTTTATTGAGCAATGTTTCAGCTTTACCGACCCATCCTCGGCCAATCCAGGCTAATTTATACGGGTCCTTTTCTGCCGTGAGAGTCCCGGACATTTTGCTAACTGATTTCAATGGGTCAATCTCGTCAATAAATAAACTGTATAACCTGCCAAGAGTGGTTTTCTTTTGTTCCTTTTCACTGATAGACATACTACCCAAAACACGAGCCTTGGCCGGCTGATTGTACCATGTGTAAATATCCTGCTGCGCCTTTCTTAGCGCTTCCTCGATTTCTGGACTAGCTTTGATTTTCTGCTCAAACATATTAAAATACTTAGGCGCTGCCTGCCTTGCTGCTTGCTCGTCAGTCAGGAATAACCGCATAAACTCAGCAACACCTTCTTTTCTTACCTGGCCCGGTGTGTAACTTGACCGGGATGTTTTGCTGCCTAATGCCATTAATTCACTGTCAAACGCTGGATTTGCAAGTCCCAACTGTTTATCCAGGTAATGACCAACTTCGTGGGATATAACCGGTAAGTCATTCGCCATTCTAGTTCTGACCACTTCGGGCTTGATCTTGAATATTCCAAGTGCTTTTTGCTTGAAGCGCCCTGTTCTGATTGGGACATTTAGTTTATCATCAAGAAATTTAATAATATCCCTGCGCTTAACCGTCCCCGTTGTATTGCCGCCGGTTGGCACCGGACCACCCGGACTTGCCATTGCTTGTACGCCATCATCTACAGCACCCGAAAACTCACCTTTAACCTCGCTAGACTTAGCCTTAGTGGTTCCCTTTTTCGTTGCTGCCCCTTGCTGCTGTCCTGTCTCAACCCCTTGCCTTCCCTTACCGCCCTTCCTCGGTTGCCCCTGCGCTTCCTGCGCCAACTGCGGATACGCCTCAACTATCTTCGCCCTTCGCGCTTCGTTTTTGGTATTTTTCAAGATATTCCTGGCCGCATTAAGCTCAAAATTAGGTGCCGGAGGTTCGGGCACTTCAATTTTAGCCCTACCTGCGGTTGCAGAAACTTCCTTCTGTGCCGCTTCTATGCTGCTTTTCCATCCCCTAAATTCGCCCTGTAGCTCCGGGAAGGCTTCTAGTACCTTTGACACCCTGTCGGGGTTTTTAGAGCGGCTTATAGCAGACCTTGCGGCGTTTAATTCGCCTTCGGTTGGTCCAGTAATAACTTGCCCCTGCGTTGCAGTAGTCTTCCCTGCTTGCGCTTGCTCTTTGGCGATTTTAGCATCAACACGTTTTGCCATGACGGTAAATTCTTTACGTAGTTGAGGGTAAGTATTGAATATTTTCTGCGCCGTGTCTGTGTTTTTGGTTGCTTTTAGTATGTTCCTAGCGTTATTTAATTCTGCGGTTGGCTCCACTGGTTGCCTTGGTGTTAACGGTTTGGGTGGTGGACTTTCTAAACCAACGACCTCTTTCCACCTTGCATGTTCTGGATTGGTTGCTGTGTTAAACAGGTCTTGTAGGTCAACCCCACGTTTTGCCGCTTCTTGTTCTGCTAACTTTTCAATACTTGGATTTTGTTTAATAATAGATTGGGCCATATCTGCAAGATCATCATAAGACATTTTCCTTATCTCGTTCTTGCTAATATCTCCGCCCAATCCTTCATAAACAAAATTAACAAGTTGTTTTGTGCTTTCCAGCGGTGCCACGCTTCGCTCTGCAACAGGTCTTTGCAATTCGCCCATTAAATTATTTAATCTTACCTCTGCCCTCTGTTGCGTAGTTAAAGGCCAACTATACCCAAGTTCTTCCGCTTGCTGCCTTAACGCTGCTTCCTCTGCTGGTTCGGTTATGAGTTTTTTCTGTGTCGGTGCTTCTGGTTTAATGGTTGTGTCTATAGGCTTAACTTCTCCATTGAGTAGTGGAGTATTGGTCTGATTAGTCATGTCCTGCCGCAACTGTGCCTCATATCCTGTCATGGGCAACTCTGCCCGTTGCGGCGCTGCACCCTGCCTTATTGTAGTATCTATCTGCCCCGGCAATAGTGGCGTATTAACCGCATTATTAACCCGCTGCCTTGCCGCTGTTTCTGCTTGTGCCATTGGAAGTTGTAATGGTTTAGTAAATCCCGATTGCCTAATTGCTTGCCCCGGTGTCTCTGATGCAAATTCAGGCAACAGTCTTATTTCCTGTCCTGCCGGTAAACCTAATGATTGCTGAATGTGGGGCGGGTTTAGACTTAAACCCCTGATGCGGTTTAATTTATTGGCATCTGTCGCCGCTTTTAGAAATGACCCGGCACCCTTCAGTGCAACATCACCGGCACCCCAACCTACTGCACCAATGGCCGCATTTTTGGCAATGTCAGGCAATGGTTCACCCTCTGCCGCTGAACGTGCGCCCTCAAAGATACCGCCCGATAAAGCGCCTTTTGCCGCCGCCTGTCCATAAGTACCTAGTTTTGCAAGTGCTGGAATCTTAGATACCCCGGCATAAATACCGCTTATTGGTAGAAAAGAACCTGCCAACTCACTCCCTGCCTGCATAACTCGCTCAGCAGTATTTACCGGAGCTACTTTGGTTGGATCTTGCAGGTACTTACCAACAGAATCCGGTAAAATATCAGCAACACGATCTATGGCGGCAGGTATAAGCCCACCGCCTTGGATACCCCTGGATGTGATACTAAGTCCACGTAATACCGGATTAGTCGGTACGATGGGAGTTGTGTTGGCCCCGGCAGCGTCAATCATGCGGAAGTCTGCAATACTGGTAGGTTTTGTAAACAGCAAAGACGCACTATTCTTTTGAGGCTTGGCTGAAGGTAGCGGTAGTGATTGTGTTTTTTTCTGCTTTTTTTCGTTCTTATTGGAGATTTGTTTATTCCCCAATTCCTCCATTTTCTTTAACGCGTCTAAGTAACTCATTCAACCACCACCTTATAGTGAATCAAAAAGACTTTGCAACTTAGCACCATTAGCCGTATTAAAATAGTCCTCCGGCGACATTTGGGTTTTGGTACGAATTAAGTCAGCAACAACTTGGGATACATTAGCACCGCTTTCCCTGGCAGCAGATATCCACTCAGGGTCACTAATTAATGACGAAACAGCGTAATATAATGGGTAGTCATACCCTTTACCTTTGAGTTGTTCGTATCTGTTGGATGCAGCATTAAATAGTGTGGTTGTGGCCAATGCTTGGCGTTCCCCCTGTGTGCTTGGTGGCTTTACACTGCTGCTGCCACTACCGCTACTACCGCCTCCGCCTCCACCGCTACCGCTACTTGCCGCCTTTTGCTGGCTTAAAGCGAATTGTGCCTGGTTCATTGCTTGCTCTGCCGTAAGCCCAGGCGGTAAATCAAACCCGGTCAACTGCTTAAACGCTGCACTTGTTTCCGACGTAACATTACCGGTAAGTTGGATGATGCCCATTAAGTTAGCTAACTGCTGCTGTTTTTCTGCTGTCTGTGTTGTCTGCTGGTTTTCAGTCCTGCGCTGTTGTTCCTGGCTCTGCTGCCAGTAGGCGTTATTTTGATCTGACCAATTTTGCCGCTGGTTGTTGTAATCGTTCAAACTGGCATTATACCTATTCTGCTCACCTTGGCTGAACTGGTTAATAGCCTGGTTGGTGGGAACCCAAGTAATCCCGCGACTATTTACGTCCGGTGCCTGCCAATCCTTGTTTTGGTTAAATTCGCGGGGTTGGTAAACGTCATAAGTGGGTGCCGCTGGAAGGTCGTACAACGGCATATTTAAGGTATTTGCCGCCTGTGCAGTGGCAGGTTGCGAAACCTGCGGTAACTCTAAACCATAACCCACCCGACTGGCATCTGCCTGAAGTCTGTTTGCAAGGTCAGTGTTTCCGGAGGAAAGTGCCTGACGATAACGGGCCTGCTGGCCTGCTGCGTAACCACCTAAACCGCCGTAACTATCCAAATAACCCCCCTGTGCCTGGGGAGTTGGTAAATTAACCTGAGGTGCGCTTACCTGGGCTTTTGATTGCGTAGTTGTAGGAGTAGGAAGCATGGCGCTAATGCCCCCTACGCCACTAATTAAAGGCTTTGGCGTGTATTTACTGCCGCCAAGTGAGCTAGGGTCAGCGTTCATCATACTCTCACCCTTATCGTTGGCAACATAGCCACTGTTTGTAACCGGGCCGAAATATTTAAAAATATCACCCACACCGGCAAGTCTCGCAACGTCAGAATTGGGAGTGGTGTGGGTATAACCATACTGATCCTTATAGGCAAGGCGTGTGCCGTCTGCAAAGTCAGGTGCAAGGGTATTGCCAAGTATCATAGCGGAGTTAACCGCACGTTTTATGCTGTCGCCGTAGTCCGTTGGCAAACTGCCGGGGGCAAAACTACCACCAAGGCCATCGCTGTAGTTACCGGCACTCCTGGCATCTGCTACCGCCTTACTGCTGGTGGACATGCTTTTGCCGGTATCCTTATCCTTGTAGGAGTAAGTACCTTTATTACTACCGGAGTTGGAAATGCCCAGGGATTTTTTCTTGTCCTCTGCCGCCTGCGTAGTGATGTGATAACTGCCGTCTGACTGTTTAACTCTTATCATGTCGGACATTATGCACCACTCCTTAAAGCGTTAAGGTACTGCGTTAATGTGCTGGCGTAATCATTAGGAATTGGAGCAGAAGGTGTTGCGCTGGCAAGGGTGCCGCCGTAACCAAGCAGGGTGCTTAGTATTTGAGCCTGTAGTGCCTGCTGACGGTATTGTTCATCAAGTCCGGTACTGCCCTGCTGCTGCCCGAATTGTGCCGCCCATTGGTTCTCTGCCGCCTGTTTTGCAAGTTGGTCCATCTGGTTTTGATACTGTTGCTGTCCGAGTGAGTTATTGTACTGGTCAGCATAATTCTGCTGCCCCTGCTGCTGCCCTAACAATGAGGAAAGGTTCTGTGTTGCATCTTGCTGCTGTCCGTACAGATAACCCCTCTCCGATAAACCCAACTGCGCCTGGGGAATAGTCTGGTTCATGGCCTGCTGCAGGACATTAGTGTTATTGGCCCCGATTGCACCGTTACGGGCTATTTCGTTGCCCATTAGCTGATTCGTTGCCGTGCCGCCCCGGTTTAACCCCTGCCCGGCAAGCATTTCTTTTAACGCCTCCGCAGACTGATTGTAGTTGGCGTTAGTTTGGGTATTCATATTCTGACGGATGGGATTCATGGACTCATAATTGTTCTGCGCCGCCTGACTAAACCACTGCGGAGATTGATACTGTGCCGTGCTGCCGGTATTTGCCGCCTTATTGATTTGGCTCTGTACATCTCCATAACTTACGGTACTGACAGGGCTTTTAGTCCTGGCATATAGAGGACTATCCACCTGAGAGTAATCTGTTGGGTTATATTTGTTTTGAATTATGCTGCTATATGCTTCCTTATTTAGTTGATTTGTAGGCCCAGTATAAGATACAGTGTCGTCCTTTTTAACGTAATAAGGGTCTTGCAAATTTGAAGTATTAATAGCATTAATGACCATAAAAAATACACCTCCTTGGGGTGCTAGTTGTGGTATTGCTATATTTTAATGAGTGAACGGTTTAATCCTACTAGGACGCAATTAAATCCTGTTTACCGTCAGCAACAAGGATTTCGTCAATATCGCTTTTAAACTGTGAATACTTTGAAATTACCGCCATATAATCCAATTTTCCCTGTTCTATTCTCATCGCTAAGTAAGCTGCCATTTTTTACATACCTCCCATAATTAAAAAGTCTAATGCTTCCTGCGTAGTCGCCAACTGTGCTTCCAGGTCTTTTATTTTTGCATCTTTATCGGCCAACTGCTGCAGCATATACTGTGCCGCAGGAGCCTGCTGCACTGCACCAAACATGCCGTTTGCTGTTCCATCAGGGTTAAGATGCGCATAAATTGCGTAAGTAAACTCATCATTAACTTTAAACTGGTCTGTTGCAATTACACCATGTTCTGCAACAACCGATGTTGGTTCTGTTTCATGTATAGTTACCACATACCCATCAGATTTTTGATATTCAAGATAAGCCATTTTTATACCCCCTTTAAATTAGAACTTTAAACTATACCAGTAATTTGTATATAACAATTGCTATTTGCATAATCAGTATCAGCGTAAGCTATTATTTTAACATAAAAATTACCAGATAATGATGAAACGTCTAATACATTTTGATTGGAAACAGAAGCGTTATATACAGTTTCGTCTGAATGTTGTACTGTTGACACCTGAAAATTATAATGAGTATCTGTAGGAAAATGAACGGATGCAGTCAAAGTTATAGTATTTACAGAGGTAAGATCAATAGCTGATTCCGTTACCAATCCATTTTTATTATATCTAGGATTACTGAAATAGGAAAGAATTTTTAAAGATCCATCAGGTAAATAACCACATTGATTATAAAGAGCAGTATTAGGGATAAAATGTACCCCCTTGTAAGTAATCATTGGATTCTTAACAGCAGAACCAGCTACACCATAAATATCCTTACCAATCACAATATTAGGTGCAATTAAATCTGCATCACCTAGTATAGTCTGCGCTCCGCTAAGATACTGCCCTGCTGCAATGGTTTGATTTGCTGTACTCGGTGTAATCGTTGCTGCTGTTTTAGCTGGCATAGTTCCTGCTGTACCGGCAACGGTGGTTCCGGTTAATAGCTTGCTTGCATCAAAAGTTACGGCGCTAACCTTACTGCCGGTTTTGTAATGCCCCTCTGAAACAGCCTGCTCAATATTTGAAGGGGTAAATGTTACCACGCCACGCTCGGTCATAGTTCCCGTAGCACTATCCCCTGCCAACGCGCTGTCGAATGTCTTACCGGCAAGAACATCCGTTACCGCCGCCGTACCCGTGGAAGGAACGTCCGTTACAATGCTGTCAATGTTCCCTGCCATTGTTGCAAATGTGTCACTACCATCTGTCGATATACCCTTGTCAGTGATGGCGGTAGCAACAAGCGTTTTACCATCACTGACAGATTGAAAAAGCTCGGCCATTGCCCCTTCCACATCGGTTGCCGTGAAGTTACCGCCTGCATCCTCTAGTCCAACCAAACTCGCACCCTTACCGTTATCCGTTGAGGCGATGTCTTCCGTGTTTGCCTTTTTAGCTATCGCTGCATCAACCTCAACCGTTAGGGTATCGTCAATGTAATCCTTTAGCTGCTTTGCCCTGCTGTCAAAGTTGGCCTTTGTTACGTCTGCCGCCAACTCTAATTTATCTGCTTGGTCGGCATGGTTAAAGGTAAATACCGGAGTTTTAGTTAAAGCCATTTAATCACCACCTACTTAACACGTTTGATAAACATGTACTGAAGCGACTGTCCAAGTATCGTGAGTCCTTCGTTTAGATTGCTGTTGCGGATTCTCCACTGCATATACTCGCCCTTTTCCTTGATTTTCTTAGTTTGACTTGAAGGGAAAAACGGAACGCCGTAATTAAATACAGCATAGTCAATTGAACTGTAATCAAAACTACCTGCCGTTTCAACGAGTGCGTCGAGGTCTTTCTTATCCTTGTCGGTAAAAATGGTAAGTTGATGGTTTCCTTCCGGTTGCCCCTTGAAGGTAATGTTTAACCGCATGAATTTCTTAACCCAATCGCGCCTACCTCCGAATATCAGGGGAGAAGTCCACCAAGCATCAATTGCCGTCCCGTCGTCGCTGTAACTGTTCCTGTTTTGCTTATAAATAACACCTAACGTCTTATGGCCAATGTAAACACTTTCGTTCTGCTCGCTCACTAAAAACTGCCCTGCATTAGCATAAACGCCATCGTAGGGATACCAGCAGTAAATACCATTGGCAAGGTCGGAGTAGTTAAGGTCTAAGATCCAAGTTTTATTTTTAATGCTAAGTCTGTATTTGCCGTGGTCAAGGCAGGCATAAGCCCCTTCTAAGTCAGCAATATCCTCGTCCAGAATACCGGAATCAACACCGTTTCTGGCAAGTCCATTAATCTTCTCGCTTACAACCCGGGCGTTAAGTTGTCCGCGCACAAACGAAGGAGTTACCCATATTACCCCCTGCTTAGAGAGTGCCAATAGCCCACCTTGCGCCGGCTTAATTGTCCTTGCAGATACACAACCGTATTCGTCGTTCATGGGGTAGTTGGGAAACATTACCTTCCCTGTGCTGTCAACTTCAATCGTGCTGTAATAAAGACTGTCATACTTAAAATGAATCAGGTAGTCTACCAACTTTCCAAAGCCGGTTAATTCTTCGGCATCACTGCCGAGTAAATCGTAGTTGTTTATTGGGAAGTAAGTCGGGTCAAGCAGTCCACTGTATACGCGCTGGTTAGGGTAGTCAGGGTTGCCGCACAAAAAAACCCTTGTGTCATTCCTGCCGCCGTAAATAACCCCTGTAGTGCATTTACTAACGACTGTGGCATCATTGAGCCCTGCCTTGGTTGCTTTAATTTCTACAATGGCATCATTGGCAACGGGGGAGGCAAAGGTAACTTTTTTATAATCGCCGCCAGTTGGGAAGGTTACTGCGGTTGGTGTGCCGTTAACGGTTGCCGTTGCACTGTCGGCGGCAATGGTTAAAATATACTCGGTACTTGTTCCGTCCCCGGTAAACCCCTCAATCCAGCTGTTAGAAAGAAGGTTTAGTTCCTTGTCTGTCGCCCCGCCTGTGCCGTCAGGTGCCTTACCAATCACCACAGTAGGGATATAGCCAACCACATCTGCCACAGCATGAGTGCCGTCATAGACAACATAATCCGTACCGGTCATGCAATAGAGTTTATCGCCCACAACAAAAAACCAGCACTGCGTATCTGCAATACTGGCCTTGGCCCCGGTCATTAAATCAGTTTTGGTGCCATCATCATTTAACACCCATAACTTACCGCCCCAGGCAATAATCCTTTTAAGCGTCCCTCCGGGCGGCGTATATTCAGCCATTCCCTTGATGCCGGTATCGCCCCACGAATCGCTCATACGGGCAAATCCAAAGCGTTTTGTCGGCTTCGAGCCTACATTGTAGTTCATGTTTATCATGTCCGGGCTTTCATTTGATGCAACAAGATCCGGCGGTACGCTGATGTTGTACCCCCCGGCAAAACCTTGGGGGAAGTCGAAGGGCGGTAGTCTTTTGGCTGGTTGAGTAACAGGATAGTTAATCATCTAACACCACCCAACCCTTCTAATCTTCCTTTTTTGCCCCCTATTTTGCTTGATATTGTTATAGCCATCGTTCCATAGGGCAAGCCACTTGTTCGCCTTACTGATGGAATCCTCGTCGTCCTCAATGTTCCAGTATTGAAAAGCAGCAAAAAAGCAAAGTATTTTATGGTCTACCGCTGCTGCCGGGAAAATAGGAGTGTCACCTGTGCCTGTTAATTCGTCCGGCAGGCAGTAATAATATACTGTAAATGTTTCCCCGGAAGCATTATAAGGGAAATATACCTTTTCGTCGGGGGAAAACTCCCAATTGGTTATCTTGCTTTCGTTTATATCCTCGATTTTGCGGATTTCGTAAAAGGTTTTGGTAAGTGCGGATAAGGCAAACTGCTGGTCGTTATCTAAGGTAACGGTATCCTTGTATTCAAGGCGGTATTTTTCCTTGGCAATTTTATTAATGTAGGCGTAGTTGATGGCACTTTTAAACTTATTAACCAGGATTAACTCGTCGCCCGTATATGGTCCTGCCGCCGCAATTTCCTCGTCCACATATGATGCAATTTCGTGGTACATTTCGTCCAAAGTCAAAATAAAAAAGCCTCCTTTCTTTGGAGGTTGTACTAAAATTTAAAACCACCGTTTGGTGGTTTTATGTGTTGAAATACCGTTTATATATTTGCTTTCTGCGTTCTCCGCTTAGTTGGGCATATATTTGCGTACTTTCATGTTTGGCGTGGCCCATGAGTTGCTGTATTGCCTCCATTGGTGCCCCATTATTAAGTAAGTGCGTAGCATAACTATGCCTTAACCTATGGGGATAAACATTAGCTTCAATGCCTGCCCTTTTAGCTACATTCTTTACTATGGTTCGCATTTGGCTAACACTTAACCTTACTGGTTTACCTCCGAATTTTCGTTCAGTAACAAATAACGCAGGTTCCTTATCTGTTCTTGTTTCAATGTATTTTTTCATCCATATGCCGCATTTTGTGTTAAAGTAAATTTCCCTTTCAACGCTACCTTTGCCATGTACTATTATTGAATTATTACGCCAATCAATGTCGTTAATATCTATTTTGACCACTTCACCAATCCTACAACCGGAGGTATACATAAACTCAACAATAGCATGTTCCCTTGGTTTTTCGCAATACGCCCGTAGTGTTTCGACTTCTTCTTCGGTCAAAAACTTTGGTACATGTTTACCCATATTAGATTCCCTTACCTTTGCGGCAGGATTACTTTCTATATATCCTTCGTCAACCGCCCATCTAAACAACGAATGTAAAAACCTTACCCTGTGGTTGATACTTGAAGGCTTTAAATGTTCCTGCTTGTAAAGATACTCTTTTAGTTGATGGTATGTTATTTCTTTAATGTCGCAATTGTTAAATTCCCTAGAAAGTAAAGTGGCTTGTATTTTATAACCCTTCAAAGTATACGGAGAATATTTTAAGAGTTTTTTATCCTTCTCGTAATATTCCCACGCTTCCAATATAGTCATTTCTTGGCACACCCCCTTATTGAAAGTATACCAAAAATAGTTCAATAAAACAAGCTATTTATCGTGATTCGCACCCCGTTAGTTGATTAAATTTGTAATTTTTCACCTACCACTAATATCATATCATCTGCAGAATTAGTATTATTAACTGTTACTTTGATAAAAGGCATTTTCACATCAGTAAAAAGCAAACCCCTGGTTGACGCTATAGTGGTATCTACATCGAAAGGTAATACTGTGCCAAAAGTTGCCGAGCTAGTTGATTCTGTGTCACACCATTGTGCATAAATATTACCATTTAATGCCTTTGAACCACTTGTTTTATTAACATATAATGAACCCTTACGGTACTTAGACCAATCGTGGACAAATATTGTAGTCGTAGTCCCTGAAGGCACAGTAAATGTTCCCACGACGGTTGGTTTCTGTGCTAACATATTAGCTTCAGGGTCAACGTATTTTGATAAATCATTAACAGTTATAGAGGCTGGTTCTCCTTTTATTGTTACAATGCTCCCATCCTCTATATTCTTACACCAAAAATAAAATGATCCTTTGGCATCTGGGCCTATAATAGCAAAAATACCACGTTCCAAACCAGACGATGCAGGAATAAATTCTTTGTCAAGTTGCCATTTTTGACCAGCATCCAATGATATAAATATCGAAGGATTCTGCATGCCTAGATATGTGTTAGTATTTGTAACTGTTACCATTGAACTTGCAATAAATAGATTTCTATAACCAATAAAAGCATATGATGTATGTGGTAATAAAAAAACTCTTATTAAAGGGCCTCGAACACGTACACGATTTAAATACTCTATACTATATACGCCTTCATATCCTGACGTACCATCAGATGACCAAACCAATCTATCTACTGATGGAGCAAATACCCCAAGTGTTCTATAATATTGACTTTGATCGTTAAGTATGTTTTCCCATGTTATACCATCACTAGACTGATACCAAAGTATTCCTGGACCATCGCCGGTTGTGGTAATCCACCTCTGTACGTTGTGTAAATACTGGCAACTATGCCAGTGATCCACTCCAGTTGCACCAAATTTATCTAATACTATTGCCCATGTTAAACCGCCATCATTAGAACGACGTACAGCAATCGTTGCACCGTTTAAATTGTAATATTCGCAGAAACATATAATATCACCATTAGAATCAACACCGCCGGGTAACGGCAATCCTGTATCACTCAAAACTTCCGTAAAATTAACATCATCTGTAGAACGATACACTTTTTGGCTATTACAAAATAACAGTAAAACACCTGTGCTTGATAAGTGAGCAGAAGTAATCGAAGCTGTACTAGGTGGTGTAAAAATAGAACTACCCCAAGTATCTCCGTTGTCGGTACTTTTATAGAGATTTTTTTGAGTTGTATCCATCCCATAAAGCGTGTTCTCATAAACAGCTACAACAATGTAATCCATCTCTGTGTATGTTAACCTTGATCTATCCCTTATTGGTATGGATTGATCATCCGCAACATTACTACCAGAGAGTTGTACAGATTGAGTACCGGCATCAATAATCTCGTAAATGTCACCATCTTGCCCACCATAGGCATCCATGCCACCGGAAAATGAAATACTTGAGTTTGTGGTAAATGGTTTACTGCCATCTGCACCAGTTACCGATGCCGTAAATTGAGCAAGTGCATTAATAGCAGCGGCAACCAATGTGCCGGTATTCTTGGCGGCATCAAGTGCCCCTTCTGCATCAGTGCCAAGGGTTACGGTTATAATGTTGTCTGCCAGTACAGCACTCAGGTCAACATCTGCTCCCTCTCCAGACACAACATCTGCGGTGTATTTATTGCCATCATTACCGGCAGCAGCAACCACAATAGTTACTTCGTAATCATATGCGTCACCTATTACGGCACTTGCCGCTACTGCTGCGCTTAATTCTGCTGTCGTAAAGGTGTTTGCAGTATTGCTTACGATTGACCTGATAAATTCATTACTACCGGAAAATAACCGGATAAGTTTGCCTGCAAGCATATTGGTTGTAAAGTTTTTGGTCGTGTCCTGTATGGTTGTCGATGTGCCTCCGGTTGCAGTGCCCCTGATTAGTGCCGTTGCCCCACCTGTGGTCACAACATAAGCGGAACCATCGCGCCCCTCCTGGTCTGGACGAGAATCATCTCTTGGATCATAATATTGCATCTATATCCCCCCTAAAGAGAAGTGCGGAATACCGACAACCCGGTCGAAGTTCTCTAGCGACAGGCTCTCCACGGTATTACGCAACTCCCTGGCCTTTTGCTGCTCTAACATGTCCTCCGAGTGTTCGAGTTCTCGAATTAAATCCTCTGCACCCCTGCGTTGCAGGTCATACTTACGTAGTCTAGTAAGTACCCGCTCGTCGAGTTTGTCTACGGTCATAACGTGGTGCGCATCACCATTTTTTTTAGTGCGCTTCACGGCGTACTTATGTTTTTTTTGGTCATACAAAATAAAAAGGGCAGGGTCAATTTCTTTCACCCTGCCCGATATATCGAACAAATCACCAAAAACGTAGGACATTCTTATAATCGCCCCTTATACTACCTCATTTGGCATATATTTTATTTGCAGCACACACAGCGGAATTGCCGCCCCTGCACCGTTTGTTACGGAGTAGGTAATCACGCTTCCCTCTAAAAATTCAGCGTTTGAAATCGCTCCAAGGGAGGTATAAACCCCTTTAGTCGGTGGCGTAGACCCCTCAGTGGCGTTATAGGTATCTGTAGCAATTGCCGTGGACCCGCTTTCAACGAGCCACGTACTACCATCAGCGTGACCGGTGTAGGTATCCTGGGCCATAATACCAACGTCTACTATAGTAATGTCGGTAGGTGCGCAAAATGCCGGAATGTCGGCAGAATCAACCCCTGCTGCCTGTGCAGGTACGACAATGGTTGCAATATGCGTTTTAGCACTATCAGCCATATTACGTGGAGTAATCAATTATGTTTCACCTCCAAAGATTAAGTACAAAGGGGGCAATTACGCCCCCGTTAATTATACGATCAGGTCGGTAAGCAGCGCGTTTTTATTGCAGGCACGACTACCCAGGGTGGCGTAGTAGAACAGGACGGCCTCATATGCGTCACTGCCGGATACACGAGACAGGATTGCGCCATCTTCTTGCATCCAATCAATGTCGGCCATGCGGTACAGGGCCAGAGAGGTTTCATCTAGGAAGTACATCCTGCCGGGGTAACAGTGACGGTCAACAACCAGAGGCTTCTCATTATACTCAAGCCCGGTAAATCCACCGTCCAACTTCAGGGTATTGACGAACCTGCCGTCTGCCTTAACCAGTGCCAGGTACTTCCGGCGTTGGGTTCGGGAGGTCAGGATCAGGGAGATTTCCCCGCCTTCTTCCTCGGCCAAGTCCTCTGCGGTCTGCATAAGGTCGAGTGTTAGCTTTCTTGCAACACCGGAGTTGCTAACTACGTTGGCTTTCCAAAACTCGTTACCTGCGGTTGCGCGAGCAATACCACCTACGGTAAGGTTGGTGGGGTCGGCATCGGATACGATACCTTTTAGGCCCATCATTTCATACAGATAGTTGCCATAACGCACAATCAGGTCGTTATCTGCAACGTCAGCGTGGACGTTGGCAAGCATGGTTGCGGTTAGAGCAGTTGATTTTGCCACAACAGTTATGTTGGTAGCGTTATCCCTTGCGTCACCGGCGGTAACACTGGCAGGGTCAACAATGTCAAGTTTCATGCCCTTAGAGAGATACATAGTACCGGGGGTATCCATGGTCAGCACCTTAGATGTGCCGTCAGGGTTGCCGTTTACCAGGGCCAGAACGCCTGTCCCGTCCAAGTGTAGTTGGCGGTTAATGTCGTCCTTTAAGTCCTTGGTTGCGCCCTGGATTTCGCTGTCTACAGCACGAACAAAGGCGTACTTGTCCTTCCGGGCAGCTTTCATGGTGGGACCGTCTACCTGGATGCGAGCGTAGTTGTACTTGCAGTTGTATTCAGCGTTTTCATACTGCTGGTTCCCGGCAGTTGGCAGGGTACCGCCGGCTGCTCTTGCACCTACACCGGAGTTGCGCCCGGTATGCAGGGGGACAATGGCTTTCTTACCGCCAACATCTTCCTCGTTTTTCTCCAGACGAGACATAAGTACAGTGGATTCGTTGATTTGCTCACGAATCGGGCCGAGATAATCCTCTTTTAAAATACTATCAAAAGTGGTCAGACTTGCTGGCATTTATATCACTCCTTAAGTTTTAGATAGCCGCGCAAGGGCGGCTCTTTTGGCATCTATAAAGTTCTTTGGTTGGTTGATTTGCACCGGTGGCGCTGCCGTTGTGGATGTGCCTACCGGGGCTGGTACACTACCCTTACTCGTTTTGGTCTTTACGTAATCGGATACGGCCTTGCTGTTCGAGTTTTTAAGTTGCTCTTTTAGCTCGTCAATCTGCTTTTGCAGACTGCTTTCCTTTTCACTTATAAGGTCGTCGGCTTTTAGTGCCTTAAACGCCTTTTCTGCGTCAAAGAAGTTGTTTTGCAGCATAAACTGGATAACTTCCTCGCGGTTGAATTTGTCGCCGTAGTCCTTTTCAAGTCCCTTAAATTGGGCATCAAGGCGGTTAAAAGCCTCTTGCTGCGCTAATTGCTGCTTTTCCTGTGCCAACTGCTGCTTCTCAGTTTCAAGGCGGCGAATTTGGTCGTCGCGGGCAAGTTCATTGGGGTCCTTGGGTTCATAAACACCCATAGATTCGTAATGTTCCCTCACCTTTTCCAGCGTTCCGATAGGGTCACGGGAAAGTTGATCCCATAGGGAGAGTGCCTTTTGTGCCTGCTCTCCGTTTTGGGTGAACCATTCCACCTGTTCCTGGTGCTGTTGACGCTCTGTATCGAATTGGCGCCGCTGTTCGGATAATTCCTGGGTCTTGCGGGTGTAATCTGCTTGCATCATGTGTCCTTTTTCCCAGGTTTCAACGTCTTTTGCGGAAACTTTGCGGCCATCAGGCAGGGTGATTTCCGTAGATGGTTCGCCTTTTGGTTCTTCCTTTGGCTCACCTTCCGGCTTTTCGCCTTCGGTCTTTACTTTGGTGGGGTCGGTAGTATCTCCGGTCCCCTTCTCTGCTTCTTCCGCTGCCTTAACAGGTTCCGTGCCCTCGGGATTATCCGCTTCTGGTTTCGGTGTCTGTTTTTCGCCACCGTTTTCACCTTCGCTGGGTTCCACTGACTTTTGGCGTGCCTGATATTCGCGTAAGAATTTAGATGCAGAAGTAAAGTCCTCCCTTTTCAGTGTATTACCGCTATCCGTTGCACCACTTGCACCATCTACCGGTGGAACGTCGATCTCACTTGCCGTAGGTTCTGCTGCAGGTTCGGCACCTGCGCCTGCTGTGAGGTCGCCTGTTTCGTTATACAGGCCCATTCTGTTCAGTAACCATAGTTTCATATTTACCTCCTACACTCCCGGTTGGGTTGGTGTATATTTGTTTTTTGGGATATAAAAAGCGGCTCCCGTGGGGGTTGGCCGCTAAAATTGGTTATTCTGTTGTTGTTGCCCTTGTTGCCCCATAACCTGCTGAATCTGCTGTGCTATCTGCCCCGGTGGCTGACTTAAAAACTGCATCGCCTGGTCAGGCGGCATCTGTTGTACCATCTGCTGTATCTGTGGCGGCAGAGCATCAAATACCGGTTGTAGCTCCGGTGGTATACTGCCATTACCCGTAGGCGGTCCCTGCCCCTGCGGTGGCCCTTGTGGCTGTTGTGGTTGTTGTGGTGCAGGTGGTTGCATAAACTGCTCATGCGCCTGAATATGCGCCTCAAATAACTGCTTTATCTCAGGCGGGAAACTCTCATAGTCGGCGGTTTTACGTAATCGGTTATGCTCGTATATGTGGTTCTCATGGTTGTGCCACTGTTCCGGCATAACCTGTATGCCGTCCTTCATATGCTCATTTTCGCGCTTGGCCTGATTGGAGTCCATTGCCGCTTCCTCGTATATGTCGTCAACACTGCCAAACTCCATATACTTCAGTGCCTTGGCAAAGTCTGGTTTACCTGTCCTGCTGTCGGTAAAGAATCCGGCGTTAAGCATATCCATAACCATGCTCTGCTGTGCCGCCTTGCTCCGGGGCATAGCACTGCCTGGCTCCACTCCCACATCTATATTTGCATCCAGGTCGGCCTTACTAAACTCTATCCACTCGACCTCGTTATCCTCTCCGACAATGGCAAAGCCTCTATCCTCGTCGTAGTTGTCCTGGCATAGCTCGAAGTCTGTCTTAAACACATCGGCATACCCGGATTCTATCTGGTCGATGATGGGGCGCACAATGTCGTCGTCCTTCTCCTGCAGGAAGTTGATCGCTTTGCCAGAAGTGGCGTTTGACGTATCCTTGCCGTAACTCACCTTGTTTAGGATGGGCACTAACTCAAACTGCTGGTCTAGGATTTCAAACTCCTTAAATATCTCCGGCTGCAGACTTGGCACCTGCAGAACGTGTACTGCCGCCCTAACGTCCATGCCGGGGGTTTTGGCCTCTAACAACAGTCCCGGCTCAGTTGTCCACTCGTCCGGGTCAATTACATTGGGGTCAATCACCGTGGGAGGGTCGCAGTAATAGTCGTTGTGCATTTCAATTTTGGACAGCAGGCTATTCCAGCGCCGCTGTATCGGTATAACATCGTCAATTATGGACCTGTACCAAAACTGGCCGGGCATCTCTATCAGGCCAAAATGCGTAAACATGAGCTTTTTACATTCCTCCACGGCATAAAGCATCTTGTCATTTGCCCAACCGAAGATGATGCCGCTTGGGAATTGACTGCAAGGTAGTATCCGAAGCTCCTTGACCGTTGCGTTGTTGTCCAGGTTGCGCTCTTCCATCTGGCCCCGATTGATCGTACCTTCTAGGGTCTGATTAATACGCACTAACTTGGTGTCCTTCTCCGGCGCGATCTCCTTGCCATATAACTCGGCTATTTCATCCACGCCCATGATCTCGGCGTCGCCAATTATGCGACATTCGCGCAGTTTGGTCTTGCCGGGTTCGGGGTAAATGTTAAAGGGGCTCCGCACAATCAAGTCGGTGTCCCCTAAGTTAAACTCAATTTGCTGTTGCTTGCCCTTGTTCTGTGGTAATCCTTCCTCGGTTAGTCCCGCCTCGGCATCCATTCCGCTGAAGTCGGTAATCTTATCGCCTTTCTTTGCGTTCCAGAACTGTTTATAAAAACAATTGCCGGTGGCGACAAGCCAAGATACCATTTCCGGGTGCTTGGCGTCGAGTTCTAATGTATTCCAGTGGTTACCGAGTAGTTTCACCGCGGCCCGGGCTGCCTGTATATCGTTTTCGTCACCACTTTGGGCCTGTGCTGAAGGCATGGGCTTATTTTTAGTTAGCTTGGCAACAATGGTGCGGTATATCGGCAGGATGCGGTTATCTACCATGCGTACTACCCAATCCGGGTCGTACTCCACGTTCGCCCGGTTGAGTTTGCCTGTGTGCCTATTGACGTTAACCAGTTGGTCGCCTGCGATAAAGGCTATGTTAAGTAGCCAGGAGTATTCCATGAGCCGTTTGGCCTTTGCAGAACGGTCAAAGAAGTCGTTTCCGAACGCGATTAGTGACTGCTCGTCGTGTACGTCTGTTAGTTTCGTTGTTGTCACCACCTTTCATGGGGGGTAATATGTAAAAAGCTATTTTACAAGTTCAATATCCAACTCCGATATTTTAACTTTATCCTTCCTCCAACTTCTTCTTTTCCTCGGCTATCTTTGCATCATTGATCCGCTTACTCATTACCTTGCCGCTGCCCTGCCGTATTGCCTGTGCCTGCTTTACCTCTGTCAAGTCACGGGCCATTAGGCGGTCGATTAGGTCTTTGCGCTCTGCAGCATGTAGTTCCTGCATGGCTATAGCGCGTTCGTAATGCAACTCAATCAACTTGTCAGTGTCACGCAAGTACCTACCTTGCTGCACCATGATTATGACAACAAAAAAGACTACCAACAGTGTGATAGTCACAATAAACAGGGGTATGTAGTCCATTCGGCTTTTCGCCCTCCTTTTATTTACACGGCATATCGCCGCACTTTGCGCTTTTTGCTCTTGTCTAGGCTCTCTATGTGGTCCTTTAGCTTTTGCTGCTCTGGTGGTAGTTGTGGTTTGGGTGGCTTGGATTGCTTCATGTGATGAGCAATAATGCCATAACCTGCACCGTCATACCAATGGTCGTAATTTGTTTCAGCAACCTTCTCAGGGTTCCTTTCGTCCTCCAGCTGCTGTGGAAGTGTTTCAATCAGTTTCTTGCAGTTTGAAAATATCTTTACCTTGGCCGTCTGTTTGCCGGGGTTTAGGGCATCATCAAACGGCTTTAAATACTCATGCCAGGTAGCTTTCCTTAGTTTCCTGTCCGTTACGGCGCGTCTACACCCAGTCACGCCTCCCTCTGCGTAGAAGTCAATTATGGTCTTGCCTGACTCAGACAGCGGGTGAGAGTTAAAAGCGTCATGCCCCACTATCGTAACTCCAATTGGCTCAGGTTCCTGCTGCTCTGTATCAGGATCGAAATAGGTGGATAACTCAACAACCTTCTTGGCCTGCTCGGAATAGGTAATCTTATCGTCCTTATACTCCCTGGTGTATTCCCGGTAAATAAATACGGTCCCTTGCTCGTCTACAGCAAACCAGTACCAGGCAAAGGGGTCAGTATAACCATTATCGCAGGATCTCCAGCGCCGCCAGTGTGCAGGAATAGCAAAGGGCCGGCAGACGTGTATATCCTTGCTAAATTCCTCAAAGGCCACGCCGCCCGGCACACCGTATTCACCCAAGCCGACCACCTTGTAACGGTCAGGGTTATTTACCTTTAGATCCTCGATTAGTTTGCGGTCGGCATCATCCAGCCACTCATTGCATTTGTATGTCGTGGTCAGGGTAAACGCTTCCGGGTCCGTATTATCAAAGAACCTAATCTTAGTCCAATGGGTATCAACCCAGGGGTTATAGGTTAAGGTTAATTGCTTCCAGTACCCCTCCGGCACATCACCGCGAATAGATTCGTCAAGGGTACGAAATTCTTCCTCGTCCTCAATCTCATATGCTTCCTCTAGCCATACCCAACACAAAAAGCCGACACTCACAGTTATGGAGGTCAGTTTCAGCGGATCGTCAAAGCCACGGAATAATATCTTTTGGCCCGTAGGCTTGTAAACTGCCTCCAAGGGACTCTCTTTAAACTGCCATAAGTGATGTACCTTTAGGCGCTCTGCTGCCCATTTCAGCACGGCAAAGGTGCTATCCTTGTGCGTGTTAAAGGTATTACGCACTACCAAGGCATTGGCCAGGGGGTACTTCATTACGTTGTAAATGTACCAAAGACCGGCCGTGCGACTTTTCTTGCTGGCGCGGCCTCCCTTTAAGACGCGATAACGGTGCTTATCCCGCCAGAAGCTGCCGTAACCGGAACCAACAATATCAGGTAAGTTAATCTCAGTCTGCAAGTTCTCCCTCACCTTTAAACACCACCAAAGAGCCGGTAATATCCAACTTATCCCGGAACATGCCCATGTGTTTGCCGAGCAGTTCCAATGCCTTTATCTTATCGGCCATCTTAACCTCACGCTCAACAATCTCTCCGTCCTGGGTGGGAATCCTCTTTACCTTGACCGATAGGATCGCTGCCGTGTCGTCGCGGGTAGCTCCGGCCTTAATTGTGCCATCCATTGCGTCGATAATATCAGGTGGGTTAACAAGGGCAATTCGGGCGAGTTCGCGGATAACTCTATCCTGGTTTATACCGGTGCGTTTAGAGCGTTTTGCAAGGGCAGCGTCTATATGTGCGCGTACGTTAACATGCGATAACAGTCGAGCTCCTTGCTCCTTAGCTGTCCTTGGACTATACCCTGCCCTAATAGCGGCCTGTGTGGCGTTTAGGTCAATGAGGTACTCATCTACAAAAGCCTGCTGTTTTACGTTTAAATTAGCCACAAAATCACCGCCTTTCAAATAAATTAGTTAATTCCCCACAAAAAAGAGTGTGCTGTGCCATACTGCCTCACTCCTTATATCATCAATATGCAACCTCATACATTCGCCGTACCTTCACGCCGTCTGAAACAAAGTGCAGTATATGGTAATCACAGTTTTTATATTCAGTCCTAAAATGCTTATCAATTATCCGTTTCATACTATCCATGTCAAGATCACCAAAGTCAACTTCAAGTTTTCCGTCATAAAAACTAATTATCTTATCGGTAACACGTTCCCACTGTTCTTCCTTTAATCTGGGGTGTTGTCTACCCATCTCATTCTCGTATTCATTAAGATAGTAAATAACCGTATCAACTATATCATTATCAACCCAGCACGAATTACAAAATTCTTCAAATGTGCAAGGAGTAGTGGTAGCTACTCCCTTATTGTTTTTCTCTGTTTTAATCTCTGTGGTGGTTTCTGTTAAAGAACCTTCGTTTTCAAAGTTTCGTTCCTTTGTATTCGCAGTTTGGTTTCTTTGAAAACGCAGAAACGAATCTGCAAACTTACTTATATTTAATCGGTAGTGTACCGTAGGGTTGCCGTTAGCCTTTTTAATCTTAGTTTCAAGGATGCCCATGTCTTTAAGTTGCCTGGCTGATTTTCTAATTGCGTATTCAGTCAGACATATTTCTTCCTGCCATTCTTTATAGGTCTTATAAATCCATCCTTGTTTATTACCTCCACGGTCACACCAGTATATTAATT
>Ga0307377_10002252_pt1 | contig 23013 bp, 25 predicted proteins | sample TR3MG_FD_202535 | JGI IMG/M metagenome (GOLD analysis project Ga0307377, IMG submission 202535) | Soil microbial communities from Risofladan, Vaasa, Finland - TR-3 | ecosystem: Environmental > Terrestrial > Soil > Coastal area > Acid sulfate soil | place: Finland: Risofladan, Vaasa | collected...
ATTCCATCATAGCCGCTCATGCCATGGTGACCCCCGGGGAGGTTCCTTTCATTCATACTACTCCCGAGAAACTCAAGGATTCCATCTCAGCCCGATTGGTGCTGCTCGGCCATTACCATGATCCGTGGGCAAAAATCATCATTAGAGAAAAAGTCTCGGACGGCATGAAGAAAGAACTATCAGTGGGCCTGAAGAAAATACTTACCTCCAAGGAAGAATGGGGATTGGTATTCCCATGGACCGAATTCGGGAGGATAAATCTATTCATCAACCCAGGAAGTATCGCAAGAATCGCATTGCTTTCCCATAATCTGAGTAGAATCCCCAGGGCCATTATTGTTGATGATAACGCCGATGGCGTGAAAATCTCTTCCCTCCCTATTTCGATCGCCAAACCTCCCGACGAAGTCTTCGCCATCGGGGAAGCGGAAAGAGATAGCGATTGGGAAAACAGAATCCAGGATTTCCTTAAGGCGATGGAGAATGTGAAAGTCGAAGGGATTGAGGCCGCGACTCTCGTCATGAATGCTGCCAAGGCTCGGGCCGGAGTCGAAAACATCGATGAAATAGAAGAGGATCAAAAACGGGTTCTTGATCGCGCCTTGTCGGCGGTTTCGCAGGCTGAAAATGGAACCGCCATCACCGAATAGGAGAATCTCATGAGCGTCATCGACGAAGTAGCGAAGATTCGCAAGGATATTGAACAACTGAGGCTTCAGGAAGCACGTCTCAAAGAACGCTTTGAATCCGAGAAGGAGGAGAAGAATCGATTGCTCGGGGAAGCCAGTGCTCTTGGCGTTCCCGAACCTTCACAACTCAGAGCCTGGGTTGAAGAACAACAACTTCTCTTCGATACCAAGAAGGCCGAGATCGAAAGACTACTTCGTGAAGCGGAGAATTAATCATGCACAATCTAATAGAAAGATTCATGGCCATTCGGGATCGACATAACCAGCGGGTCGGCGAAATGAACCAGATCAAAGGGCGATTGAGTAAGCTGATCGTTGAAAAGGATCGAGTGGCTCTGAATCAGCAGGTATCCAAGGAGGCGATCATCCTTCTGGAGACGGCGAGCCAGAGTGCAAGAGAATTCATCACAAAGAAATTCAATGATATTGTGACTTTTGCATTGCAAGCTGTCTTCGGGGAGGATTATCGATTTGAGACCAATCTCGAAATTAAAAGAAACGCGGTATGGGCCGACTTCAGAGTTCTTTCCTCCGGGTATTCCGAGGCCGCAGATCCTCTGATGTCCAGGGGAGGAGGCGTCGTGGATATTGTTTCGATGGCGTTGCGGATCGTGTTGATCGAATTGTATACGCCGCGAATTGATGGGCCTATCATATTCGATGAACCAACGAAGCAACTAAGCAAGATGTTTTCGGGACGAACATCCGAATTGTTACAAGCCATATCGGAGCGCGTGCATCGGCAAATCATTCTCGTCACGCACGATCCGGTGCTGGCGAAGGATGCAACATCAAAGGTGGAATTATGAGTCGTGAACACTGCGAAAAAGCGGCAGTTGCCACCATCGATATCGATTGGCACTGGAAGGCTTGCGAATACTGCGCTTATTGGAACCCCGAAATGGACAACAGAAGGGGTCCAAAAGGCGGTTGCGACAAGGGGATCACATCAGAAAGGGATAGCCGTATTAGAGAGGATTACGACTTACCAGGGGACGGCGCTGCTTATTGCTCTATATTCGAAGAAGGCGAATGGAAATCGGAAGAAAAAATTCTGGCTCAAGCGAAAGTAGATGGCATTATTTTCGATCATCCAGACCAGAGGTTTTTATTCGAAGGGCTGTCGCCTATTCTGGAGAAGGATCTGATAGAGGAAGAACGAAAGAAATTGGAAAAGAAAATCTGAGGTTCGACGACATGATTCATTCGGTTTACGTTCGTGGAAGAAACGATAAAAATTGGCCGAGGGAACTTCCCTATCCATTGAAATGGAAGGAATTAACCGGTAAAACCGGTAATTTCATGAAGTTTCTCTACAGTGATAATATCTCCGAATCCATTCATAATTGCCGGGAATTCTTTATAAAGCAGGGCTGGGAATTCGAACCCGGAGACATTACTGAGATCCATATCAACCATGATCTCATGAAAGGCGATACGAGGATTTTTCGTTTTTCCGAGAAGTTAATCGATGCGCTTTTATCGACGAATTTAGGTGAGGTCCCGACGGAACTCATTCGTCTTCCGTTCGAGCGCATGTATCTTGATTTTTCTGAACATGATTTCACAGGGGACTTTAACGGCCATAAGTGGTGGATCCGGGGTGTTCAACTGGGAATCGATGAAATCGAAGACAAGAGATTAAAATTTCTTCGCATTCATCAAGTCCGATATATGGAAAAGGGTGTGGACTTTCTGGGACAGCCATTCCCATTTGGTTTCAATATGCTCATGTTCAGGATTTCTCCCGACAAAGTTTTGGAAATTCCCGATATCAAAACCGTCGAAGACATGGCTAAGAATATGAATTTGGCATTTCCTGCGGATTGGTTCATTGATGGTTTTTTCACAAAAAATCCTCAATCAGCGATATCATCACTCGATGCGATCCGCGACGTTATAGAACTTACGATAAACGCCATTCTCTACATCAATTCTGCGAATGCGGATCTCAAGGAGGGTTGGGTCAAGGAAGGTCTCTATAAAAAATGGCGTAGTTCCAATGGACATAAAAAGACCGAACTCAAGCATGAACTGAATAAATTCGGAAAATTATATCGATGCGGGACGAGAATCAATATCCCGACATTTTTCGGAAACTCGACTGGCGGAGGCTCGGGTGGCAAGATCGGGGTTCGCTTCCAGGTCAGAGGACATTGGCACCATTACTGGATGGGGCCTCGAAAGGGCGACCCAGGCGAACAAAAAATTAAGCTTAATTGGGTGATGCCTTTCTGGAAAGGTCCGGAGCTGGCCGACATTGTGAACAAGAAACAATATCAAGTTGATACCGTGAAAGGAACCAAAAGATGAGCAATGATTCTCTCGCCGAAAAACGGGCTCTTTACGAAAGGCTTGCACACGCGATGCAAAGTGGTGTGGCATTTTCGATGAATGAGTCGGTCAACGGGGATACCGAACCCAAGCATCTTCGTGTCGGGATCAACGCAGCGATGTCTGATCATGGTGCATTGGTGGGCATGCTTATTCACAAAGGTATTATTGATGAAGAAGAATACCTCGATGCGATCATAGCCGGAATGAGGAGGGAGATTGAAACTTATATACGCCGTTTCCCAGACTTCAATATTGGATTGATCTGATCATGCCGAAAATTAAGGTCACTTATAAAGAAGTCCCGGATTGGAAATTTCCAAACGAACTGGATTCTCTTCTTCGGGACTTCGAAAGATTGTTCGAAGATTTTCGAAATAACGCCGCCAAGTCGGACAGGAATCTTGTTGCTTGTAGGAGAGCCAGAACAATCTTGCAAACAATTCGATTCGGTCTGGGACCCGTGTTGCGTAAAGCTCTATTCCGGCAACGTGACCATTTGGAATCTCTTAGACATGGAGTAACGTTCGATGAATGGAAACGACGCAAAGAAGTCGAACATCCTGATGGGAGTGGACGCGGGTCTCGCCAAAACAGGCGTAGCCATCGTCGCCGTCCCGGATCCGTGGAATAAGGATCTCAAGGAAGGTCGAATAATCACAGCGCAGTCTTTCGTTACGCGCCGAGAAGATACCAAGGTCCGCAGAAGCGACGAAATGCTGAAGAATCGAATCAGACAGGTCGCCGGTTTTTATCTGAAGTTCATTGAGACATATAAACCGAGGATTATATCCCTTGAAAGCATGTCTTATCCGAGAAATGCTGCGAGTTCCGCCATGTTGGGCATGGCATGGAGCTCCCTTTACACGCTCGCATTCATGCATAATATTCCGGTGTTCATTTATAGCCCGAGGGAAGTCAGAGACTCACTCGTCTTGCCGAGAAATGCATCGAAGAAGGATATCGAATTCACCGTTCGGGAGGCGTTCACTGACTATAAAGATTGGCCCAAGGGAAATGTTCGCGAGCACGCCTTCGATGCAACGGCCGTCATCATGACGTTTCTGAATGACGAGAACTGGTGTCGCTTTATATAGGAGCAATGAATATGTCCAACAAAGAACAATATGGTCTGAAGGTTCAATGTAGGGCCTGCAAGATCCACGGTAAACTGGACTTTCATGCCTTTCGTGTCAGAATCACCGGAGCACTCGAATTCATCTGTCCGGCGTGCAGCGAGGTATCGATATACATCGGTAGATTCGGACAGGATATAAAACTTGGGGTTCTCGAAGATGATGTGAAAGGAACCGAGAATGTCGCAGAGTAAGAAACCTGAATGGGAAGTTCGACTGAATGTCGATGGCGCTGCAATTATGATAGCAAGAACCTCCAAAGAGTCAGCGCAAAGAATTGCTGCGTCTTTCGGCATGAAACTCGAAGGAAACTTTGTGACGCGCTGGCCCCTGACCATTTCGAAGATAGGTTCCCGCGTCGAATTGGAGCAAAAGGCCCTGGCGCAGATTCTTGCACCAAAGATCGAAGTTCACAAGGGAGACCTTGTGATCATACTATCGGGTCACGAAAAAGTTTCTGATAACGCGCCGAAGGAAATGTTCATGCCATTGACCAAGGCAATCAAAAGGATCTATGAGGCTCTTGAGGGCAAATCCCCCATGCATTGGACACTCTCAATAGCTGAACCGGGGACCATAATAACAAGATGAAGAGACCAAAACATAAAAACGGAGACCATTTCGAACGATTGCGGTAGTATTATGATGCTTGACGGTGAGGAGACAAAGATGACCGAACCGAAAATCTGCGGGATTCGCAAGGCAAGGCAAGGAGTGGAGTTTGCCAACGAGAAGCAACGGTCCTGACCGAGGAGAAGGGGCTGATCTGCCTTCGGCACTACAGCGGTTTTCGTGCCCATAACCTCGTGAGAAAAGCGAAGCGAGTCTGTAAGGTCGATGGGTGCTTCAAAGGTTTTTATTGTAAGGGTTATTGCGAAAGACACTATTGGCAACTACACGTCCATAGAAAAATACTGAACGTCGATCGTACTAAGTTTGATCCCAACGTGATACGCGTGGGGAGGGATACCGCCGCGATCATATTATGCGACCAACGTGGCTTTCCAATCGCTGAAACACTGATCGACAAAACTTTCATTGAAATAGTTCGTGGATACAAATGGCATCTACACCATGAAGGATACGCCGAGTCTGGATCAAATTCCATTTTTCTACACCATCTCGTCCTCGGTAGACCGCCCGTCGGCATGGAGATAGATCATATTAATCGCAACCGATTAGATAATCGCTTTGAAAATCTTAGGTCAGTTACTTTCGGACAGAACAATATGAACGTCAGCGTCGGGACAAATAATACTTCGGGCGTGACGGGCGTTAGTTGGCACAAAGGAGCCCGCAAATGGCAGGCTGGCATCATGCTTGATTACAAGAACAAACACCTCGGTCTCTTCGAAAGAAAACAAGACGCTATCGACGCACGAAAAGAAGCAGAACGAAAATACTTCGGCGAATATTCGCCAAAATAATAACCCGCGCCCACCCTTGCGAACGGACGCGGGTTCAACGACAAGAAATAAATGGCGATAGCGCGGATCAACCCTGGTTAACCGCCACCTTCCCCTTTGTACAATCGACAATCAAGTCTATCAGCGGCGGAACGAGAGACTTGAGAATGACCTCCTCGATCCACGTCTCGAACGGTTCGGGTATCCAGGGCAGATCGACGTCTACTTCGCGGTAAGCCTTGCCGATTACCTCCACCGCGAACGCCTTCTTTTCAACCCCGGATAATCCCGCGAAGCATTCCGTGATTTCGCACGCGGTTCTCACGGCAAGCGTGATGTCGGAGAAACTGAATTTCTTGTCCTTGAAGCACTCCACGACTTTCTTGACGGCTTCCACCGTCTGTTCTGCTATTGCTCCCATGAGAGCCTCCTTACTTGGACTTGAAATTGACCCGACCGGATCAACCGTGAAGATCTCAATGCCTCAGCCGAGCATCCCTTTTAGGGCCGCTCCCGCCACGGCTCCCAGGATCTCCACCACGGTCGCGAAGATTTCCTTGACGGCATCCTGGGTCGCATCACTGAACTTGATCGCCTGACGGGCAACGAAGGTGTCAACGCGGGCGTGCATGAACGACATGTCCTGCTTCACCGCTTCCCGCTCCACTTGGGAAACCGCCGTCGCGGCCTGATACTGGAGATTCGCCATCTCCAGCGCGATCTCCTTAAGAAATTCTGTGTCAGAGGCGTCCTTGAGATAGTCCTTCAGCCGCGCGACCAGGGAGACGCCGATCTCCTTCGCCAGATTCTCCACGTTCAGGTTCATCTCGAAATCGGGCATGATTCCCCCTTTCCAGTACTTGGACCATCGATGATCAACAGATCGATTGGCCCTGCGTGACCTATTTCTCGATCTTGTCCTTCGTTTCCTGGACCAGTACGGAGAACTCGGCTGCGGTTTTGAGGCGGATTTCTCGGGACGATTCGGGCATCGTCTGGTCAGCCATCACGTAGGCAATGTATTCCTTCCCGATCACGGTCCAGTTCGAATCCACGGCCTTGACGAATGCCTCGTTCATCGATCCCCAGCAGCCGCCCGTCAATGCAACTACCAGGATGAGTAGGGCCACGATCACCATGAAGCGGCCCATCAGCAAATCCCTGATCTTCATCTTGAACCTCCTTAATCCCACTCGAACCAGAATTTTACGGCCAAACCAGCTCGTCATTGTCCACGTCAGCGAATTCCTCGTATCCGAGAACGTAGATAAAGATGGAGTGGTCGGTCCCAGCGCCATTATTGTCTTTGGAAATATCGATTTGTCTGGCCTCGTTCATCGCAACCCATCCGCTGCCTACCCCAGGGGCTGGAGCTGTCCCTGCCCAATCCATGGCGTGCGCCTCGATCTTGTTATTCTCATTGGTTCCAGCTCCAGGGGTTTCATGCAAGGCCATGTTGCCGGTTGGGGCCGGACGAACATAGCCGTGAATCCAGGAAGACGCGATCGTGACTTTAATCCTTAGAAAAGCCCGTAGAGAACCAGGGGGAACTCGCGTGGCCAGGGATTGAACCGCCGTGCCCCAGCCTAAAGCTCCTATCGCCCCGTAGGTATACTGAAGTTGTGCCAGTTCATATTCGCAATGGTTTCCAATTTTGCGAATTTGGCAGAGTTCCCAAGCACTGCCATTCTGATTCATTACGGCAGCAATGAATCTCCAGTATCTCCAGCCACCTTCGTCCCCGGCAACAACCCCCCCGTTCCAGAACTTGAACACGGGCGATCCCCCATCCGTGAGGGCCGGGCCACCGGCCCAGGGCGGATTGGAAGAAAACACCAGAGCCAAATGAGGAGAAATTCCAGTGTATTCGCGGCCGATGAGATACACGTAGCGCCAAGTATCCAAGCCGTAGGTGGGCTGCGTATTGTCGGCTTGTCCGATGTTGTTCGCGGCGGGCGAACCGTTGAAGTAAACGTCCAAGGGGTAATCCGGGTGTCCCCGGTCGTAATCGAAATAGTAATCCCCGTATTTCTGAGTCGGATTCTGATAATCCCCTCGGGCAAGGCCATGCATCTGATGAAGTCGATAGCGAATGAATGGCGTGTCATCTCGCGGCATAAAGATCATCGAAGGCCGCGAGGCCAGCTTTCGGACCGAGGCAAGTGCATTGAGAGGAAGTAGCCGTGAATCGCTTCCTTGAACGGCCTTGCCCGCCGCTGTTTCTCCGTCCGTCGCGAGCTGAACTTTTCCTTTGACGGTTGTAGTCGCGTCTGGGATCTCCCCCGCGATTTGATCCGATTGGATTGCGAACATGGGATCAGAGGTCGGATAGGAATCCAGACCAAAGACTTCCTGCACATACCACAGGAAGACCGGACCGCCAGAGAAGGGAGTCATGTCGAACACGGCTTCCGGCCCACCTGCCGGGTAGGTGTAAAAAGTTAAGGTCCAAGTGTAAGGGAAGGTCGCCCCCGTTGCAGTGATTCGTCCGTAGACTTTGTCTCCGGTTGCGGGATCGATGAAATTGTCGCGGTCTATATTGAAGACTTTGACATAGTTATCCGGAGGCGTTGTCATTATTCCCTTGGAGGTCGACGAACCTCCCGGAGGAGACGCATGGGCATTCAACTCCGTCGAGACATCGACGCTCGACCCGGCGGGAATGATCACATTGGTCGGTTGGTATGCCCTGCCCAGGAATCCGAGCTGACTGGCGACGTAAGAAGGTGTGAGTTCGATGTAAAGGAAATCCTCGCGTCTCAGGACATTGATATCCCCTGCCAGAATCTGGGTCTGACCGTAGATGAGATAGATATCGCAGATCAGGACTTGATTCGCCCTCGGCGGCGGCTTAATCGCAGCGCCGATCCCAGCCTCGGCCGATTGGACCACGTTGAATTTCGTGGTTTCATCGCGTTTCCAATAGACCGTCGATCCGTTTCCATCGGTGCGGGGATCGGACAGCACCCTATCAGCTTCCACGAAAATGGAGAGCCATTTTTCGTTTCCCGGTGCGACAACCGCAGTTGACGCGGCATTTTCGTCGACAGCGCAATTTACATTGGTGATCGCATCGGTCGGAATGCGTCTGCCGAGCTGATCGTATCCGACGTGAACGGGGATATTGACCGTCAGATCAGCCGGGCTCGCGGGATATGGAAGCGGACTCCCAAGGAGTCCGTATCCGAGGATCTCCTTCGCGATCGCCCAGTCGGCAAGTTCGATCTTGTCATCTGCCTCATCCCATTCCGCATCGGTCACGCGCTGTTCGAAATACCAATCGCGACGGTCCATATGCTCTCCTTTAACTTTAGTGGAGGTCAGACGTGATTCCCAGTTCCGAGATTCCAAGTTCCCAATGCAAATGCACTGGAGTCGGCGCGATACCGTGGACTCCAATATAGTGCATATATGCTGGTTTTACAATCTTCATCAGAGCCTTGATAACATCCTGCTGATCTTGAGTTGGAACGGCATCGAGATCGATCATGAAGGAATAGATCTGGAAGAGCCTCGAAGGATAAAGATAAATATAGCTTGTGGGCAGATCGAACGAAATCGGATGAATCCCATCTCCGAGAACATGTGTCCCGAGGATCCATCCCGAGAACTGGCCCTTGATGATATCGGTCACCACCAGATTCGTGAAGGTGGCTACCACTACTCGTATGGCAGGATCAGTCCCGAAGGCCCTGTAAATATTCACAAGTGCTCTGACCAGGAGGCGTTTTTGGGTCAAAGTGAGGCGACTGACATCAAAGGGGTTCCCAAGATCTGCCAGATCAAGGTCCACAATGGCTTCCAGATCGACGGTATCCACGTCGTTGATATTGTGGTAGCGATCGAGGATGGCGTAGACCTCGTCCAGGGCTCCCTGAAGCACGGACATCCACTTGGCATAATCTCCGGTGGCATCCTGCCTCCTGAGCCAGTAGGGCATCCAGTCGATCAGTTGCGGACGATCAGTCATGACCTCGTATCAGCCTCACAGGCTATCCAGTTTCGCGTCTCCGATAGGGTTCGCCAAAATCAAGAGCCGAACTACGGATCCCGCCGAAGGCGCTCCAAATGGCGCAGGATCGCTCCAGACGCAAGGCGCATGAAATGCCCAAAACAGCCCTTTTCTTTCCTTGTTTCATTATTGCTTGCAACAGCCATGATGAGCATCCCAAAATGCACAAAAAGACTCTGTTCTTTCCATGTTTCATATCAAAATGGGTCTCCGGTATCTCCATTATAAAGCGACACGGAACCCAAAACCGGAAACTCGTTGTTGGCGAGGATCACATCGGTAGCCGGGGAGAAGGGCGTTTGGGTCACCTTACGCACTCCTTCGGCATCCCTGACTGCATTAAAGACGTCGGACCATGGCACTTCGGGATCCGGATAGCCCTGCCAATCCTTGATGTGAAAGCCGAAGTCTATGAGAGGATTGGGGTTACCATCGATATCCATCAGTGCAAAAAAGGCTTCGAGGCTGGCCTCGACATTCGCCCTGACTTCTGTCTCTGTGTAACCATATTCCAGGTATATAGTTGCGGAAATCGAGATAATCTTCAGAAGTGGATCGAGGATATTGACGTCCATCCCGACTGGCTGAGGGCGTGTGACCGTGATCATCTCAAGAACTTCGTTTTTGAGTGCAGCCGAAGGCAATCCTCCGCCCGTGGGAACGATGTAGACATTGGCTGTGTATTCCGGAATGGTTGGTTCGTCATCCGAGGTCAGAACAAGTGTCCTGGCAACTCCCCGCACTTGCTTGGGATTGATCTCGAATTGATCCGCGGTGCAGGTCACTAAGTTCACTGTTAAGACGCTTTCTGGGATGGCTACACGGGCTTCTTCCACGCTCATGCGGTCGGTTCCACCACCAGCCTTTGATGGATTCCTGACGAGCAACCTGACTATGTTATTTCTCTCGTCCTTGACCTGCGTCAACAGTTCATCGATAGCGTTGGCCTCGACGTTGGCGATCTCGCCGCCGCCGGTTTCGTAGGCTACTGAACCCAGACCGCTGGGCGTGTAACCGTTGACGCCGTCGCCGAAGAGGATATATCCGACATCGTTTTCATCAACGAAGGCGGTGAAAACCTTATCGGAGGGTCCATATTCCAAAAGGTTCGAGACGTATAGATAAGTTTCGGATCCAACGACGACATCCGCAGAGCCGTCGAGATAGGGAGTCTGCACAAGTGCATATTTCTGATTCGGTGATCCGTCGGCCGTAAATACGTCGAATTGCGGGGCGGCGTTCCTCGCCGCCACGTTAGAAATCTGAATGTTTCCTTGAGTGATCCTGGCTTCCTCAACCGTGAAAAACGAAACAGGGTTCTCGATATCGGGTGCTCGGACTTCTGCGCCCGCAGGGATGATGATATCGACCGAACGAGCTTGACCATCCGCAATCGTGAATTCGAGATCCACCGAAGATTCCGCGGCACCTGGGAGTGCGAAGCCTATCTTCTTTCCATGATCGATCATGGACTTGCGCAATCTGGTCGTCAAGATGAAACATTCGAGTGTCTGTTGGTCAATCGAATAAGTTATGACGTCAAGAGTGTGCGCATAGAGTTCGAGGAAGAGATTCCCGATGTTGGCTTTGTTGTAATCAGTCCAGAAAGGGAAAACCGCCTGGGCCATCGCACGAAGATCGACGACCCAGGACTGGAAGTCCTTCGAGGTGAAGTCTACCCTTCGGTCGGTCAAAGTGGTCACTGGAGACATCAGGTTACCTCAATCTCGATGGTCTCAAGGTTAGGAACTATCACCTCGTTTCCTTCCACATTGTTGGTTATCAGACCATATTTGATCAGCACATACAATGCATTCGATCCACCTTGTTCCCTGCGTTCAGCTTCTGCGTCTATGAAAACGAGCCTCGGCTCTTGATCGAGCGCGAGCTCAGCGAAACCTGCGGCTTCTTCGCTCGTGATGTCATCTCCAGGAGCATGCTTCAAGGTCCAGAATAAGCTTCCGAAACCCGGATCCCATGGAACCTCACCACCCCATTTGTCCGTGGCGGCTTTGGTATTCAATATCATCGCTACCGCAGACGCCACGAGAACTTGGCCTTTAGCAGTCATAAAATCGGAAGGACCTCTTCGCCATGGTGCCACGGGTCCTTGTCCGAGATAGTCTCCGATTCGGAAAGCCGCTCTTCTCGAAACTGTAAGAACCTGGGGAGATCTCCTGACCACCGTGGAAACGTAAAACGAACTCGACGTGATGATTACGCTGCTGGATCCAGTGAACTCGAAACGAAGGGTTATCTCTCCCTCGAAGTCATCGTCGAGATCCCAGAAAGCGTTCCACACGAAATCAAATTCTCGCTTCGACGCCACAATATGCATCGGATTCTGGGCAGTGTGCCTGAAGTCCAGATCTTGCGGGGAACAAGCATTCCAGGTATTCCCTCCGTCGTCGGAGTATTCTGCGTTTATGAGGTTTGCATCGTATACAAAATCATCGGGGCCATATTTTTGCGCTCCATATTTGAAAGCCCCGTAGCAATGATGCCCTCCATCTTTCCACAAGTTGAACTTAGCATCCACGAGATAGGTGCCACCCGTGCGTTGAACGATAGTCGTCCATTCCGCGCTCGGCGGAAGCACCGATGAGTATGAATACGGTCCAGAAACTTGAGTAATGTTCGCCATCAGTAAGTCAGCAATCCATTCACGAGCCCGTAAATCTCTGCTTCGCTAAGAACACGATCCCAGACGCCAATCTCGTCCATCTCCCCGCCTGGTGTTTGCATCATCGCCTTGAAGACCCCACGATCGATGTCGAGGGCTCCTGATCCCGTTATCGTGGTCCCAAAAATGACTGGATAGCCGTCCACTAAGAGTCCCATCCCGGCAATCGATCCCAGCCCATCGTATGTAAGGGTGACATGATACCAAGTGTCGAGATTATAAACGTATGAGGTGTAGACCAGCCAGTTATTGGAGGAGGTTCCCATGTAAAAATTCAATCTGGCCCTGGTCGAAACTCCCAGTTGAATTCTAAAACCCGACAAGGTTCCAAGGGAACTTCCAATGACAATTGTGGTCGAGCCAAGACTGCTGAATTTCACCCAGAACGTGACTGAGAAAGATTTTGAAAGGTTGAAAACATCCCCTGGCGAAACTTCAAGTGCACTTAAATCTGCTTCGGCGGCAGTTGACTTCACAAAATCGATCCCTTTATCGATCTTGCCCTCAGCGGTGTAAACCTCGGTATTCCTCGGGGCACCTCCTCCAACCAACTGAAGGGTGCCCACGGCAGAGCCAACGGAATCGATCAAATCGGAACTCGGCGCGTCGTCATCCAGTTTCCAATAACCGATACATCCGTTCTCAAGTGTTGGATGTCCGTTGAAGGCGGCAGGAGCATTCCAAGAGATCACTAACTGGAGATAGATATCTCCCGAGACATCTTGGAGGATTTCCGCTGGAATTTTGAAGGCCGTGCCGACGACGGAACCGATTCCGGGCCAGGAGTATTCAGGATCACCGGGCCGGATCGTCATGGGGGTCCACGGCCCTGATATGCTCACGGTTGAGTAGCTCAAGGAGGCAAGAACGAAAGAATAAGACCAAGCGGTGGTATCGAAGATTTTGCCGATCAAGTCCCCGAGACTCTCTCCGGCCCGTTGAGCGAACGAATCAATCCGTGCCGAAACGAGAGAGGTGGAGAAGATGTCCGCGAAGGCCCTCGCTTGATTGATAGAACCGAACGAAGGTTGATGGAAGATCACCTTCGTTCCGAGCACCCTGGCATACGATCCAATCGTGGACATTAAGGCACCTCGGTATCCACGAACAACTCAGCCGTCCCTATTTTATTGGTCCCGAGATCGACTATGTGATCCCAATCAAATTGATGGAGCATACCGCCCAGGCATCTCCGAATCGATCCAGCGCCCGAGATTGCGACATCTGCAATTCCAGGTTCCGAACCAGGGGGAGTTCCAATGGCAGTCCAATATCCAGGCGCTCCAGACGCGGCAATGCAACCCATAATAAGATTCACGGGCTCAGAGTAGGCTGCTCCGCCAGCAGGCGTAATGTCCGTGGGACTGCCATCAGGATCATGGATAATCGTCCAGACATTTGATCCATCCCGTGTGATTCTGATTTTATCGCCATCGGAGCATGCAATCTGGGACGAGAACACAAAGGCGGTATCAGCGGTCATGTAGACGCCTTTGACGTAAGTTGTCCCTGATATGTTATAGGCGAAGAATCCGAAGCCTTCATTCGGAGAAATCCTAAATAGGCAAACCAGCGGATACTGCACAGAAGCCACGCTCTGGAGACTTGAAATGTCCTCTACGGTGATATCGGCCACAAACTCGCCCAGTATCGACCATAGACCCTTGACCCCTTGACCATGATAAGCACCGACCGTTTGAGATGCTTTTCCAAAGCGCAAAACGCCTCCGTTAATCTTCAAATCGGCTGGAGCAAAATCTATCGTGTACCCAGCGCCAAAGTCCCTAAAAGTTGTTGCAGTATTCAAAGATAGGCCATAGGGTTTCCAAAGTTCCGTATTCAGAATAGCAGATGAAAAATCATCGGAAAGATCCGCAAGACTGGTGATGCCGCTTGGCATTGAGGCAAGATTCACTTTGTCGGCATGGGGAGCCTTTCCAGTGCATTCCGAATAAGGAGGGGGCTCACTGTAATCAAATCGAAATCTTGGATCGATATCCACGGCAGAATTTGCCTTCAGATCAAACACCTCGATCTGCATCTCAACGTGATCCGAGGGAACGGTATCCTGAGCAGACTTGATTTCCGCCGCCCGAGCCTCGGGATCGTATACCACTCCGGACCATGGATATAGGATCTCAGCGCCGCTGGCGATTGATATAAAAGTGCCTTCCTGGAATTCGTACATCTCCCAGCCGCCCGCGAAGATAGAACGAATAAGAAAGACCTGCTCGGTGTTGCCGAGGTCGTCCCTGATTTCGAAGATTTTGCCCGTTGTAGCCGTGGCCACTGTGGTTTGCCATTCACTGGGAAGCCATGAAGTTCTTTCCACGGAACCCCCGGTCACTTCGTCAAATTCGAACAGCCGAAGGCGAGGTTGTCCAATTACGTCCGTATGTAGGGCCAGGAAGAGTTTCCCATTGAATTTGAAGAAAGCATACTGTGTGGCGACCGTACCGGTATAGTTTATGAGGTTGGAAAACGAGGAAGGTGTGCCAATCAACGAAAAAGTCCCACCCGAAGCCTTGTAAAGATCCAGCGTGCCCGTTCCGCTGTTCACCATGCAGCCATAAACCTCTCCGCCAAGTTCACAGATTCTAAAGAATGTAGGCGTGAAGGAGGAGAAAACCGGTGCAGCAGCAAATGGATAGTCCCATGAAAGCAATTTCTTCGCGCTTGTATCCAGGCCGTAGAAGACATCTCCAACTACAATATAGTCAAAAGGGTTGCCCACCGTGGCTCCAGCCGCGTAATCCCGCTCCTCGGCGTCGTAGCCCCAGCCCTGCTTCCCTGTTTCGTAAAACAGCACTCGATCTTTGATCGGGACTATCTGCATTCGAATCGGATAACCCAGGCAGATTTCGATTTTATCCGATTCGTGATGATACTTCCCCCAGCCGCTCGCAGAGGAATCGTGACGGCCAATCGGGAAATAAACGTTTCCATTCCAGCAGAAGCACTGTTTCACATAGCCCGGGTCGAAAGATTGGCTTGATTGGATCATGTGCCTGGATGGGATCAGCGAACTTCCGCCACCCGTGACCTTCAAAGCGCTGGTGAGCCCCAAGCTCGAAGAGCCACGGTAGGTTGGAAGGATGATCGTATGATTGAGAGCCATTGTTTGCTCCTATGGTATCGTCACGATGATATCAGCCCAACCAACCATCTCGGTGTCTTCGTAGAAGATTATTTTGACGGCAGTTTTGTTACCTGAAGACGTCAAACATCCCATCTCAAGAGCTGTCTTGGAGGCGAATCGTTGAAGCAATGTGGATATGCCGGTCCCGGCCGGTCCGGTATTATTGATGTTCGTGAAATTGAAGAGACCTGAAGCCCCAATGGAAACCTTCAAGGTCTTGCCCGTATCGAGCGCCACGCGCGTGAGGACTTCCACGGGATCACCTGGATTAATTTCTGCGGGTTGAACCGAGAGTATTTTCTGCTCCTTGAGATTATTGACAAACTGAGTGAGCCAGTATATTTGTTCATCGAGATCATTGTGATCAGCGGCCTCCACATCGTTCACGCCTTCGACCACGGGCGTCAGCACCCAAGGATAGATGTAGGCCATGACTATTCGCCTTTCGTCTTGACGGTAAAAGCCACATCAGGTATCGGCGTGCCCCCGCCTGAGACCCCGGCTCCAACCGTCACTCCAGAGTGAACATGACTTAGCGCCCACGCCTGAAGAAAACTTTTTTTAGCCAAGAATTCCTGAGCCGCCTGACCAAGTTTAATCTCATTAGTCCCGTCGATCAATATGCTGGCCGAGGCTTTAATCTGTGCCTCACCCTGACACTGAATGTCAACATCACCGACAACCGTTATCTTCAAATCCCTACCAATGGATTCGCTCTTATCTCGCTTTGAGTTGATCAAAACATCTCCGGTTTCAAGATCCAATCTAAAATAGGAACCTTGGGTTGCCCGATCGAGAAGCGTCATTTTTCGTTGGCCGGATCGTTCATCGACCACTAAAGCAAAGCCATCGAATCCGAAAACAACAATATCGGGATTTCCTATTTCGGCCTCGGCTGGGACATCCGAAACACCCTTTGGAGCTCCCCACGGACCAACAATATAACGAGCAGCCGGTGCGTAATGGGAAGCCCCATTCACGAATACAATCACAACATTGGTTCCGATCTTGGGGACCACAAACATCCCTCTTCCCTCGGTGGCGTCGAGAAGACCGAAAGGATAAATCCAATCGGAGTAGCTCGGCGCTTCAAAGAGACCAGGAGACTCCACACGCACTCTGCCGAGACCATCGGGGTCCCTTCTGTCGATCACTCTGCCTTGTCTTGCCTCGGGAGTAAACATGATCCTACTTCCCCCAAGCTTCGCTCAGGAACTGCCGCTTCTGAAGTGGAGTTTGGGTTTTTTGCGCCGGAGATAGTTTAGGATTTTGTTTGAAAATCGGATCATATATCTTTCGATAAATAACTGAAGTTCTACCTGTTTCACCACTGGTCAAGGTCAAGGGGACAAGTTTATCTGGATCATCAGCGGTCTTAGTATTGGGAACTCCAGGTGCCGAAATCATCCCGCTTTGATCCGTGGGTCTGAGACCAACCGCATCCTTACGAAGATCCATTTCCGTGACATATCCGCTTTCTGACCATTTATGTTTGACACCTACAACATAATAATTTCCAGCCAACATCTTGGGCAATCCAGAAATATTGATTATTCCCTGTGGGGAAATTTGTATGCCAGGATGTCCTATCACAGTGGCCTTAGCCTTGATCTGCTCTTCCTGAGTATTCTGATAATCAGAGTCCGCTCCGGTAGAACATTCGTCTGAACTTGTATATGGAGTCACCACCCGTTTTTTGGCCGTAGGAAATTTAGCCGCCCCGGGATTTCCAACCCTTCCGAATCTTCCCGTTTCCCCGCCAATGGCAAAGGTATGATTTATTTCGGAGGAAGCGCCACCGAGATTTGATTGCTTATTAGTATTTTGGGAAGACGCTTCACCGGAGACAACTTTCTTTTCAAGGGGATCATACCCGAGCCATTCAACCTCTTGGGCCATTCCCAATATTGAATTCTCAGTGATCTCGAATGATTTCATCAATCCGTAACCACCGCGCCAAACATATTGCCTGGTGGGCCTAACCCCAAGATCGCGGCGATGAAAATGTAGAGTTAGCATGCCGCTTTCTACTCGTGTGCTTAGTATAAGACCGATCTCAATGCCTATATTATAGAGAAACGCACGATCAGAAATCCCGTCCTGATAATATGTTCCTATTTCATTGGTTCTATCTATAATTACCTTTCTGAATCCATTCTCCTTGGCAAGGTAATCGGCGATTTGACCTCTGGTCACGTTTTTGAAAGTTCTCGTCTTCTCTACCGAATCAAATTCACTTTCTATTACCTCACATTCGACCGTTAGAGTTTCAAATCCTTTGATATTCATAACTCTCGCGGTAATCAACTCCGAAAGATCTACCCGATAACCGAAAGATATGGAAAATTCATCGCCCTTCATCAGAAGAGCATTATCAAAATAAGATAGATCATGGTTCTCAAGGCCAAGCTTGATCTCAGATTTTTCCTTTTCATCCAAAGTAAGCTCGATAGTCTTCAGTCGTTCGGAAAGATCGAACTCTCCTTTGTATCGAACATGCTTGATTCCCGAAGTTCCAAACAAACCGCCGTCTGAGGTCCTTAGCGACCAGCCAAGCGATCGAAAATCATAAGCCATGTCCATCACGACGACCGTCCGATCTCTTCCAGGAGATACCTGAAATCATCCGGTGGCGCGAGGAAGACTTCGCGAATCCACCTTATGGAGGGAATTATTATTGACTGGCCTACTGTCAACGAAAGCGATGCATCGATGATATCATTGAACTCGGCGATTGCTCTCCACAATTGAGCGGCAAAGGGAATTCCTCGATAGTAACGATAAGCCAAGACCTGAAGGGTATCGCCGGTCTTGATCACGTATGAAACATTGTCACTCTCATTGGTGAACCGGAAAGGACCAGGAACCTCAAGAAACCAGAGACCGTCATCATCCTGAAAAGCTCTGGAATATTGATAGCGCGTATCTTTTCTCGGGGCCATAGTTACCTCAACTGGGATCGATATCTTCTTCGTCCCGAAACAAAAGAACCTTTAAGACGAACATAATCCGAGAACCGCTGGGAGGGAACAATTTCCTCTATCGTTACATCGGCGGTCATCGCAATCGTCCTGAGATCCTCCGCTGAGAACCTCTGATGATTGAAAGTCAGCTCAGTGACAACGCAAACCATCCTGATCACTTTGGGCCATACGAATAGAATCTCAGCGGGAGCGGACCAGCCTCCCGATGGAGATTTGGATGGATACAAAAGTGACTGAATAAAGTTCTTGGCATCCGTAAGATTGAATCCGGCAGCATCAACATCCTCGACGGCCCCTATAGCCGTTCCAAGCGCACCTGTTCCCATCTTTAGTGAATGGAGGCGAATCCAATCATATACTGAACTCATATAAATCGACAAAGAGATTTTGTTGTTAGAAGTATTGATGTAATTCATGACTTCATGTGAAAGCCCGGGAACCTGATGCCTCGCATAATTGGCAGACAGCGCCTCGGAAAATTCAGGGGGGTTGAATTGGAATCTCAATTCTTCCCCGGTATCAAGAATAGTGAAGGCTCCCCGTTCCGACGTTACTGCTGGCCATTCAGCCATTTTAAAACCTACCTAACGTATTCTCTTCCAGCTATGAACACAGATCCTTGTCCCTTTTTCTGCTTGGCTTTCCTGCGATCGAGTGATTCCTCTATCATGTCGCTATCGATAATGAGTTGGTTTTTATTCTCTACAGTGATTTGTGGAATTTGCCTCACCGCTCCCGCACCTTCCGCGAATCTGGCTCCTACAGCAGTGGCAGCGCTCGTCTTGGATCCCAATCTCCCCGCCGCCGTAGCGGTAGCCATCCCGGTATCGACGGCAGTCACGGCTTGAGGAGGAACAGGTGTTGCTGACACCGGAGTCTTGGGCTTCGCACCCAACAAAGTCTGTTCTTGGAAGTTGATGATATCCTGCATCCAACCAGCACGCCACGATTCCGGGAGAATCTTCATGATTGCCACGAACGGTGCCAAAAGTAGAGCGAGAGCGCTTTTGCCCAAATTTACAAGGAACTGCACGAGCGCGGAAAATCCACGCTTGAGATCATCAAGCAAAGTCTTGAAACCACCGGTCATAAGAGTTATGGGCCAGAACAGAACCTTCAGGATGATTTTGCCCGTGTAATAGATCATCTTGACGAGCGGACCCAGAAGTTTCGTGGCAATCCTAATCCCGGTACTCAGGTGAGTTAAAGTCGGGATAATCGCTATCTTAAGTACCCAGGCAAGCCCTACGGCAACAACGGTTATCACATCCCCGACGATTCTTCCAAACGTTCTCCAAGAGTCGCTGCCGGTGCTCGTAAAACCTATCAACTCAGCAAACACACCGAATAATTCAGTGATCTGATCTCCGATCGCACTAAACACACCCCAAATAGCCTCGAAGGCAGGCGCTATGGCATCCGAGACATATCCCCAGCCAGATTGCAAAGATACGAACAACACCTCGAAGAAAGCCTTTACTCGAACTCCGGCCATATACACCGATGTCACGAAACCAAGCAATGGACTGTCCATCAACTTCGTTCCGAGGTCTTCTGAAAGATATCCTCCCGTGCTGAATAGCATGATGAGAGAATCCATGACTAATGAAATATCATCGACGATGGGCATTATCAGATCTCTGATACCGCCGAAGTTGGTTTCCCAAGAAAAATACAAAGCAGAACCCGCTGCTGCTACTGCCGCTATTACCAGAAAGACTTCGCCGAATATCGCCAGCAATCCAGCAAGTCCACCAATCGCCGTCATCGCGAGCAGCGACGAAGCGGCGTAAAGAGCCGTCACAAGACCAGTCACCACCGTCGCAGCGAAACCGATGGCCATCGTTATGGCAACTACTTCTTTCAAACCCATGGGCAAACTCGCAAAGGCTTTGGCAATCCTGTTCACTATATTAGCAAAGAGCTCGGTGACCGGCTCCAGCCCTTTGGCAATACCCTCGCCTACGGCTATCATCAGGCCCTCTATCTGGGCCTTGATGACCATCTTCATACCTTTCCAGGTATATATCGCTGCATCACGAAGTTTTTTAGCCGTTCCGGTGGCATTCCGCATCTTGTCACGAAGATTCTCGATAGCTTTAGAGAGATTCTCGCGAGTCACACCCCCAAGTTTGGTCGCGGCGGTTGTCAACTGCCGATATATGGTCAGAAGACCGGCCATCGAACGTTTGCCGAAAATTGCCTGAACGCTTACAGCCCGTTCAACTTCGCCCATTTCAGCAAGACGTCCAGAAAGATCACCAATGATATTGAGAACGGGTCTGAACTTTCCTGTTCCGAGTTCTTCGATCTGGACCCCAAGTGCCTCAATTTGTTTCTTTTCTTTTCCAGATGCGAGTTTTTCAAGAGATGTAGCGAAAGCCGTGGCGGCACGTTCCGTCGTCGGAATGATGTTCCTGACAAGCCCGAGACCGATCAACGTATCTTCGAGACTCGCATTCACGGCAATAACACCACGAGCCGCAACGCCGAGGGCCAACGGTAGTTCCTTGAACTGAATGCTCGACATGACCGTGGCCTTGGCCAATCTATCCATCATGTAAGTGCTCTGATCCGCATCCAATCCGAAGAGTTTCAGACCCGTTACGGCGAGGCCCGTGGCATTGGCAAGACTCAGTTGACCAAAGGAAGCCGCAGCAATATCAAGAGTGGGCATCAAGGCATTCATCGATGATTGGGCCGAGAAACCGGCCTGCGCAAAAATCCGCAAACCTTCTGCGGCATCCGTCGGCGAGAATTGGGTCATAGCAAGACCGGCATCCATGGCCGATTGTCTCAACCTTTCAAAAACTTCTGGCGTGGCCCCGGTGATTTCTCTGACTGCCGCCATTCTTATTTCAAACTCACCTGCTCTATCGGCCAAGTTATCCATGATTTTCAACCCAACTGCGCCGATGGCCGCAATAGCAATACCTTTCCCGAGTTGTTTGAAGCCTTCTCGGAGTTTCATGTCGACGCCTTCAGCATCACCGGCCATGCCCGTGAGCTCTTTTCGAATGACCCTGAAGGTGGGTGTGGCGAGATCGCGGGCGCTGAATATGAAGCCGAGGCCCCATCTGTTCAAGCCCGCCATTGGTCAACCTCTCTATGGGTGCGAAGGTCGCCGCACCCTTGGAGATCGCATCGACCCTTTCATCGATGCGATACTGCCGAGCCCTCCGGTTCCCGAGTGACTCGACTTTGAATTAAGAGCTTTCGCTTCACGTTCTTGTCGCTCTTGAAGCCATTTCAACGCTCGATGACGCTCGGTCCTCGAAAGTTTAATGACCTCATTATACGGCATCCCGAAGCCTCCTCCGAACATCGGAATGTAACAGAGTTCGAAGACCTCGTTCCATGCGGCTTCGGCTCCAAGAAAAGATTCGCTGTCGAGATACGTCCAAGGCAGAATTCTTCTTGGATCGAATCCTTTTACGCTGTCTGCGACCTCCCTCGCGTCTTCGGGAGCAAGAAGTTGTCGTGAAAAGGGAGTTCGACTGCAACCTCTCCATCATCGATGCATTCGATTTCGAACTGGGTCATCAGGCCACAGTCAATATCTTCCTTGGCGTCCCTGAAAAACGAAGCATCGGAAGAGGACAGAATTTCCTTCGGACCTTCCCATTTTTCTGGAAACGGATCGAGACCGAGGAACAACCGTTTCATTTTGATACCATCGATCTCCTTGATCACCAAATTGAGTAGAGTCGAACTCATCTTGTCGAACGCATTTCTTCTCAACTCGGGGAACTGCAACTCATCCTTGAGTGTGAGCAGGCGGTAATGGACGGTTTTGCCACATTTGGGAAGGCCCATCTCGAAGATGCCATTCTTGTTCAGAAGAATTTCCTTCGAGGTCTCGGGCAGGATCTTCGTATATTTTTCGAGATACTCGTTGAGATCCAATTCCCAAGGAATCTTGTGGCCGCATCTCGGACAGTTGACATCGAAGAGGAATTCGGGACCATAGGACTCGATCCTGAGTTTCACGAGCAGAACGAGCCCATCACCCTGCAAGAGTTTCAGGACATCGAAGGCACCACCTCCGAAATCATAGATCCCGGGGTCCAAGGTTTCGACCCAGCAACTCTGGAGAACTTTGTGAAGACTCTTGCCCGATTTGGCAAGTTTCTTGTCGGACAGCATGTTTTCTTCGGGAATCCCGAGTTCTCGGATGATTCCACGAAGACCGCTGGGAAGCAGAACTTCGCTCATGACTATCTCCTCAGATCTTAAACTTAACTTTTGCGGTTCCTACGATCAGAATGGAGTCATGGGAACCCGTTCCGGGTAATCGTAGGACAGCACGAGCCGTTCGATACGGAACTCATCGGCATCGTTGTTGAAATCGCCGAGTCCGCATTCCTTCGGCCAGGCGTTGAAGAGGTGGATCATTTCCACCCATGTCCCGAGGCGGTCCTTCTGAGCAATTGTCGCTCCTCTCTTGTATTGCTCAGGAAATGCAAAGCCCGCTCCCTGGCCGGAAAATCCCGAAGCCAGGGCGGCATCGGAACAGGATTGGAACCAATTCCAGATATCCAGGTTCCTCGACATCCCCCGTTCGAGGGTGATATCGGCGAAGGTGAGCCTTGTCGGTTCCTTGATAGGAATCAAGGAGCCGCCCTGCCAG
>Ga0307377_10002253_pt1 | contig 23001 bp, 30 predicted proteins | sample TR3MG_FD_202535 | JGI IMG/M metagenome (GOLD analysis project Ga0307377, IMG submission 202535) | Soil microbial communities from Risofladan, Vaasa, Finland - TR-3 | ecosystem: Environmental > Terrestrial > Soil > Coastal area > Acid sulfate soil | place: Finland: Risofladan, Vaasa | collected...
GGCCAGCAACCCCAATAGTGGTGTTGAAGTATCAAGCCTTAGTGATAGCTTTTACTCCTCCCGTTATCTCGGAGCACGCAGGTATAATTAGAGAGCAAATCCAGATAAATGCACCACTGTAGTATAGCTAATCCTAATCCAACTACTAATTTGTCGTTTGTCTTTTGTTATTTGCTGCTGCTTAGAAATACTCATGAATACCTCCTACATTGTTATATTCTTCGAATACGAATTATATGGAGACATTGGGATTAGACCCCAATGTCCACCCACTGTCCTCTCAATGTCACCCTTCTCCTCAACCCCGACTATGATGTTAAACCGATAGCTGATTCCACCCGACATCGGACATAACGGTGTAAGGGGTACCTGCGATGCGGTCGCGGTGAGTATTTTTGGTCAATCGATTGACGCCAACACCGAATACTCCCCGTTATATTCCAACCCGAAGCCGTGCGGAATGATCACCATTCCGGGGCGAATGTCCGCTGTTGGCTGCGTAAGTCGCTGGTTGTGATGCTGGTAATAAGCAATATTGAGCCCTATCCGACAGGCATATCCTTGACTGCGGAGATTATCTTTATCTGGCCTAACCACAAATTCGGTTGTTCTCCACCTGCACCTCTAGTCCACAATTTTGACCACAAAGTACACAACTAGTCTTTTTCCATTCATTCAACATTAACCCGCCTCATCCTTATAGTCATTATAAAGGTAATTCCTATTTACAAATTCCCAGTACCGTGGTATATTGGTACCATGGTACTGGGAATTTTACTTAAAGGGAGTTAATTTAAATGGAAAAGATCAAAGTTGAACGTGTTCAAACAGGTGTACGCATTGAAAAGCGCATTTTAAAAGTTCTCAAGGGATTAGCTGAATACCATGATATTTCTCTAGGTGATTTATTAGAAGGAATAGTTTTGCATTCATTCGAGGGAAAACAGCCGTTCGGTGAGGATAGTTTGCAAAAGATTAGCGAACTTAAGAAAATATACGGTTTAGATCTGAATGCAGATGCAAGTCACAACCTGGTAGAGGAAAACGGGAAATAGTATCAGGCTTTTAATAACTTACTCAAAATCAAAATTCTCTGAACGCTCCAGGCATTCACGAAACTACCTTCGTTTTAGCTAGTTTCGTGAATGCCGTTGTCGTTTACCAAATGTCATAATGCCTATGCTGGGGTCAGTATATTCCATGCTTGATGTGAGGATAGCCCACAGCGGTCAATCAAATCACCGGATACACATGATCGATACAGACACTTCCTTCTACAATTGCAACCCCTTTATACTCGCGCAGTTTTTTTATGATCTCTCGCATATCGGTTCTCAGTTCCCCGTACATCACTTTTCGTCTGTATTTGGGAATGAATACGATGTGGTACGTTAAATCACATTTCGTATGTGATAAACTCGAATTGTCTATTTAGATGCCCTCTCTGCTGCTGACTTTGGCTTGCAAAACCTTCGTTAGTATAGCAGAAGAGGGCTGTTTTATTATGTTCATCGGTACTACCTATTCCAGATTTAAACCCACGCATAGCGTGGGTTTAAATCTGGAATCATAGACCTCCTCACTGCAAAGGTAAGTGTTTTGACATTCCATGAGTCCTGTTGGAAAGACCGATCAGTCCCTTTGTTAAACATCCACATGATTTTTGCTTACTTTATATGTATTCCGAAGCTATCTCAGTGAACTCGTTCAACTAAAGTTGAACATCGAGACTTCGGTGACGAAAGCTTCCGGTGGAAGGTTTCGCCGAGCCTCCTATCCCAAAAAGAACTACCCAGAGCGATTTTTTCCATCCAAACCTGCATAGGATACGCTGTCAGGCACCTGGATGACACTACATATTATAAGATGGCATCGAACGGGTTCAGAACGTAGCGCAGGCTTAATTAAGGGATATTTTCAATGAACTAGGGATTTAAGTTACCAACCACAGGATAAGTTCCATATTATCCATATAATTCATATTATGGATTATCTCTGGTAAAGGAGGAAACTGAAATGGCATTTGGTAATGTTGATGGAGCTGCTTGCTGTTGTGATCACGGAAAAGGATTTGGTTCAGGCATCGCTGCAGTTGTTATAATTATTCTTCTGCTCATCGCAATGGGAATCGTGTTCTAAATTATCGAATCAGAAAGGTGGAAATTTTGATGTACGGAATGGGTCATGTTGGAATGGGTGGAGCATGCTGTCATCCCCCTGTTGCCCCAGTTGCTGGTTATGGTTACGGTGCCGTTGGTACAGGTGTCGGTGTAGGAATTATTGCTATCGCTATCTTGATTCTTATCGCCTTAGGTGTAATCTTCTAATTAATACTATCATTGAAAGGCTGTCACCTGAAAAGGTAAGGGGTTCCATTTTTGGAGTTAAAAAGTAAAAATTGCATAACAAATCGCATAAAATCGGTATGTCTTTGACAATCGTAATAACATTTCATCATCACAAAAATAACCACGTCTTGAGTTATCAAGTCGTGGTTATCTTCATATATCGTTCTGAGCATCACTGAGCGTCATATTACCTGCATCTTAGCAAGAAGTTGTGTGGAGCTGTTCTCTTGTTAGACTGGTTCCTGCATTTTACCTTTACTTATTTATTAAGGATATTAATTAGTTTATCAGGAGAAGACAATGGCCCGACAGGGCCCACTCCCTGTCCTCCTTCAAATGCCATAAGAATATTATCCCTATCTGTTACATCTACATTGAAGTATAACTTTGTATAAGACATTATTTCCTTTTTACCTTGCGCTGTAACATATTCGAACGTCTGTGCAGCAGTATAATCGAATTCTAATAAACTGCCTTTACTTTTTAAACCGTTAATATCAATAACACTTTTGTATATACCTTGAATCCCCTTAATTCTTTCTTTGGTTAAATTAACGACGTCATTATATTTTGGTTCTTTCTTGTCTATAACAGATTCTTTACCCTTATTATAGAAAACAATATTATCTGGCATGGATATCGTACTTTTATCCTGTAATACCTTTTCCTTCGTTGCATTAGTCGTTTGTTCCACAGTAGGTACATTCTTGGGTACATTTTCTTTGCAACCTACTAATACAGAGGAAATTACTATCCCTATTAGAAGTAAACTCAATATTCCCTTTCTCATATTATTACCTCCCAAAAAACCATACATCAAATCATGCACTATAATAATAAAGACCTGGGAAAGCGGGGATATCTGACGCAGTAATCTAACAAGATAAATTATATATGAAATAGTTCACATCTCTAATGCTTTATAGTCCCCATGATTTTAAATGACATAGAACTGCTACTTAAAATAAATAATATCTTGCCAGTCATAGGCCTTCTTAACAATACCAATTTCATAGCAGGGGTGACCAACTTTCCGTCCTTATCTTTCTTACCATCACAAAAATTGCAGTAGGTTCTAAGAATGGTAACATGATATTGAGCGTACTGAGGGTTGTAGTTGGCATAGATATAGCTCTTCTTGTCAGCTCTGGCTGTCACCAATGGCCTTTCGAGAAGGGACATTCTCCGTCTGATTTGCTGCATGAAAGTATCAGTGGGCCTGTTGTTGACCTGCATAATTAACTTCGCTAATTCAGCATTATTAAGCCCAGACAAGTCTGTTAAAATCCCGATTTCTCACATGAACACATCCGAATTAATATTTTTGACTTCAGGACTCCCTTCGAATTTATATATATAACGTTTCCTACCCCTCACTCCAAGCTGCTTTAGTTCTTGCTGATCTTCTCCGTACCATCTGCAAAAGGAATCGGTGCAATGATTTAACTGTAATGTCTGAGTAACACCGTTGAATCCAAAATTAATAGGATTGTACTTTTTCAAGGCAAGAAAGACCCGATGTTTTGCGTTGAATTTATCGCTCGGCATTTTGTCGTAATCTTCAGCTCTTAGATCAATTTCATCTTGGGGAAGAGGTTCTTGAATTTTAACCAGTTCATCTTCTTTGGAGGCAAGTCGTTTGAAGTGGCCCATGTTTTACCTCTTTATGTATCAGATTTTCCGTGTTCAGTTTCGCTAAAGATATCTAGCATATCAGGGTCATAAATGTTCTCTGAGCTAATTTTATTGATGAACCTCATAAACTGCTTATTGTTTCTCTTACCTGATCCCCATTCTTGGAACTTGGTGTCTAGTTTAAAAATTTCTTCTATGTAATGATCAACGATATCATCCTGTAACATACAAGAGGAATTTCAGTTACTTCTAAAAGAATATCAAGATTAACATCGTGAGATCCGGTTTTCAGTTAATTTGGCATTATGACCACTATCTAACTGAAAGGTTTCTGATATTTCTAGGTATGCCTACCGCATGAATGAAACAAGAGCTGTAAACCACTTGAATTATCTTGCACATAAAAGGGTTAATTGATATACTAATGTTCCTATACTTTTAGCAGGAGGGTTGAGGGTGATGGAGCTAAACTTTAAACATCTAAAGCTGGAAACTGAGCGTCTGGTCCTAAAGGTATTAGATGAAAACGCTGCGGATCAGGTTTTGGACTATTATGAGCGCAACGAAGAGTTTCTCGGAGAGTGGGAACCCTTAAAAGATCATGAATTCTATACCTTAGATTACCAGCGAGAAGCACTGCGTAAGGAATTGCCCAAAATAACTGAAGATGGAGCATTCAGAGTCTGGCTTTTTATAAAAGAAGATGCATTTTCGAGAACTATTGGGTCAATTAGTTTAAACAATATCGTCCATGGTGCTTTTCTCTCGTGCCATTTAGGCTATAAACTGGACCGAAACGAAATAAATCAAGGCTATATGACTGAGGCTTTAAAGAAGGCTATTGAATTTACCTTCACCACTTTAGGACTTCATCGTATTGAAGCCAATATTTTGCCTCGAAATGTCCGATCAATGAGGGTAGTGAAAAAGCTCGGATTTTATGACGAAGGCTTAGCCAAGAAATACCTGCGAATTAACGGCAAATGGGAAGACCATATTCACATGGTGCTTTTAAACGAAGCTTTAGAATGAGCAGTTTCCAATAAGCATCCCCTCTGCCAAGTAAATTATGGCATCCACCTCGTATGATCAGCAAACAACGTGGGAGGTCTATTTGCTGCGCTGTCCTCCAGGGTTTGTTTAAACTTAAGTACAAACATAAACACCAATAAAAATACGTATATATGTATATGCGAGCATTTTTCTTTGCATTTTTGAGAGGAGAAGGTTTATGAATCAGTGGGGGCGTCAGTCGGTGGGAAAGGATTTACGAACATTAGCTTTGGTTATAGTGATAATTGGTATTATTGGGTACCGGATTCTCCCTAATTATTTTAAGGTTGATCCGACCGTTACCGGAACCAGTCTGGACAATGTCATCCAACCCAGTACTTATGATCTTAATGCCCTGAATTCATCCAGTTCATCCGCCCAGCTTTTCCCGAGTGTAAATAACACAATGAACATCGGAAGTGGAAATAATGCTATAATGACTGCATATTGGATACTATTTGTTTCTAATGGAACATTCCAGCAGCTTTCCGTCAACGCTCAAGAGTATGCTTTAGTACAGGGGTTGATCGAAAGCGATAGTAAAGGAACTGCCACAATTACGGTATTCCTGATCGATAACGGACAAATTCACCAATACATTGTCAGCAATGAAACTTATTCGGTCATATCCAATATGGCGACTATTAATGCACGGGCTTCAAATTCATCAACATATTTCACTCCTACAACGATGCTGCCTACGACAGCAATCAGCGAAACATTGACTGTCAGCAACCCATCGATAACCGGATTTACAGTGGCGTTAAATCCAGCACTGAATGGCTTGTCAATAAGCAACTTTACGCTTGTTAATAGTTCAGGAAACCCTGTAGCCATTACCGGTACGACAACTTCAGACAATGGAGCAATTTATGCAATTAGTGCAGCGTTGAGTGCAGGCCAAACGTACACTCTAACAGCTGCAGATACAGGTTACACCTTCGGAACAGCGCAAAAAGTAGTGGTCCCACAATAAAAACATAGTGTTTAAGTTAGATTTAGCAATTAATTGGGTCAGCTACATCAAGCTGGCTCTTTTTCTTTGTGTTCAGCTTTTCAAAGGGACTAATTTGCTTTGGCCGGAACCACCTGCCAATTCGTCGACAATCTGGACGGTCAAGGCCGCCTGACTTCAAATAGGCGACCAAAGTGTTGTTGACCACAGAAGCACTTGGAGCACCTAATACCACAAAAGGGGCGTCCCAGAAATCTTTACTTCTGGGACAGCCCCTTACTTTACCCCATTTTAAAACTTCCAATAAAGTTGGTTTTTCTCCACTCAGCTAGACTCTCAGCCTCTGGATCTAAATTTCTTGGATTTCTCTTTTTCATGAGTTCTGCTTCTCAGTTTGTTTACTGTGAAGCTTATGGAGCATCTGATGAATATCAGCAACCTGAAGTTCTAGATGATGAAGATGCTTTTGTACGTCGTCTATTTCTAGCTCTGCTTTATAGTTAATCGAAAAGTCGACGACTGCTTCGTGTTTGTCTCGAATGGCTTGTCGGTTTTGACTCATTATAATAAAGGGAGCTTGAAATGCTGCAGTGAACGAAAGAATAAGATTGAGAAGGATGAATGGTGCGACATCAAAATGAAGTGTAGTTGTTAGAGTAAGGGTGTTCCACACCATCCAAAGAATGAGGAATAATGTAAAAATGATAATGAACTTCCAACTGCCAGCGAAAAGAGCTACTTTGTCTGCTAGACGGTCCGAACGGGTCGTCTCACGATAATCTCGCGCATTTAGTTGAGTGAGAATGTGACTTTTATACTCATCAACGAGTCGATCAATACGTTCGGCATGAGCATCGCTAATAGATGCTGTAGAATCTTGGGGCGTTGCTTGGTTTACGTCATCTTTTGGCTTTAGCATTTATGGCACCTCTTTTCGATTAGTTATCGTCTATTACGCTCATTGATTTCACTGCATACGCAGCTTCATAGCCTGCGCCAATAACCGTGATATCATACAAACCCGGTACCTGAACAGGTATGTTGCTGTTGACGGTACAATTGTTTCCTAACCTACGGCGATAGCTGTAACATGGGTCAGGCTTTGAACCTGCACTGGGGCAGGGCAACCTTTGGTAAAGCTATTTCCCGATTGATCTGTAGTCTTCGAGCTCCCAGCTGGAACAGAACTTAGTGGGCACCATCTATTTCAGCGTCCGTTAATTCGTCAACCTTAGTTATTTTCCACTTTCCCTCCACTTTTTCCAAATAAAACACGGTACTAAAGCCTGCGCCCGACTCGCCGTCGTTACGAAATATTTTTTCCAGTCCAGTTATGTCTGCAGTTGCTGTGTTACTGGATATAGTAACAATGGGATCATCTAAAGAAACGGAATATTCTTTTACTCCCAGCGGGTTCCATACTTGAAAATTATGCTGCCAATCATTTACCCCGTCCCATCCGTTCCTCGTCGGCTTGAGATATCCATATTTTTGCCCAAAAACAGTAAGGTTATTGCTCTGAAGGGCTTGACCAAAGGCAGTGTAATAATTATTAACAGCAGCCAATATGTCAGTTTCATCACGGTTTTCAATAGGCTTAGTAGGATTATCGAGGTTTATATTGACTACCGCATCTTCCTGCCTAATCCCCAGGCTGGTTATTTTAATGGCCGTACCCTCTATTAGATTGTCCTGACTTTCCGGAGGTTGCCAGTTGAATACCAGCCATTGATCCTCCCTAGCCTGGTCATGGGAAGCGCTTAATAATACAGTGCTGGGCGTTCTGTAATTGTCATCCTTCATATATATTCCAGCCTCAATTTCGGCATCCACTTTATTCCCGTCAGAATCCAGAACACAGTAGTCTAAAATCCATGTTCCCTTGTCATTACCTTTGGCGAAAGACTTTAGATACACGATATAGTTTCTAACCAGCAATTTTCTGTTAATTTCTATCCTATCTTTGACCCCTTCGATAGGAATTAATTCATTTATATGGTAATAGCCATAAATATCAGTTAATTTAACCTGAAGAGTATTCGTCTCCACTCTGTCAAAATAAGCCCTGCCTACAATCGTTTTCCCGTCACGTGATACTCTGTAAGATGGACCAAGACTGGTGATGCTGGACAGATGGGGCTCCAACTTACTACCGCTGTCAGTCACAAATAATATTTGAGGATAGTTTTTTTGCCAGAAATCCTATAACCAGCCGTGCACTATTCCGTCATAATTTCCCAGAGCAGTTAACTGATAATGTATACTTGTTTCGCTTATCCCTCTTTCGAAGGAGTCAACTACCAGCCGGTAGCCCTTTTTCTCCATGGTTTCAGCGATTTGGTATCCTTTAGTAAATTTCTCGTCCACTGTCTTAAAATTGAGATCTTTCAGTGTCAAAATTACATCCCCACCATACCCAACCGGGCCGCCGAAGAATTTCATCTGCAATTCTGCAGGAGCTTTCTGAACTGGATCGAAAGTCAGCAGGGTTTTGCCGTCGGGTAATTTATTTAACAATGTGCTCCTGCCCAATTCCTGGCCATGATCAGCAAAAAGATCCACATTTAAAGAATCCATCCTTCCATTGATATCACCGTCAACATCGGCAATCATAAAAGTATGCGTCTTATCAAGCAACATTTTTTCTATTGTAACCTTGGCTCCCTTACAATCCACCGCCTTGTTTACCGTAACAAACTGACCGTATTCCTCCGCTTGGGCAAACATGCCCGAAGTTTGATTGCCACCGGAATGTGCGGGCAGAGTTGAACAGCCAAAGGTTAAGAGCATAACGATTACAAGTATTAAAAAACCAATTTTCCTGCTCAAGTGCCCCACCGATTGAGGGCTTATTTTTTTCACTCTAACTCCTCCCCTTAGAAACTTGGTGACAAAATCTTCTTTCTATAATAAGTCTTATTATAATACCAGTTAAGTGGAAAAGGCCATCTCCTGTATCAATACATCCACAGGTATGCTAATTTTCTTTTCCATTAAAGCCTTCCACCTTTCTCCAACGCCTTCCATTTGCCTAGACTTTACCCCTACGCGGTTCACTTTGTTTAGTAAGTACCTACCGCCCACGATAACTCGTCACCGAAGATAGCCAAAGGAGAGATATATGTATCAAGCACAGTTCAGAGGCAAGCTATCAGAGTCGGCCACTTTTCTAATTTTTTACTCGTCCAACGCCTATATAATCCCTGCTACGCAGGATCTTGATGGCATTACTTGGGTCATCCCGCCAGTCTAACTGATACCAGACAGAATCATTAACCTTCCAGTAGATTTCTGCGGTAGGGTGGTTGGCACCAAGATAAAGGAAATATAATTTCCCAGGGAAACCAGAAAGAGCTAGGCCGTTTCCTCCAATGATGTTGATGATCTGGGAGGCATAATTTATAGTGCTGCCCTCGCCAGGTAGGCCGGAAGAATTTCGCCACCAGCTCCCCACAGAACCGTGCGTAAATCTCTTGATTTACAGAGCTCGTATCAGTTCCCGGTCCACATGTCGGTTACATAGCTAGCAAAATAGCTATATGGAAGATAGAAGTAACCTTTATCTCCCCAACTTTCGCCCCACGAATTTCGACAAATCACAACGCCCCTGCTTTTATACGTCGCATCGTCCTTGTAACCCACAACTAAAACGGCATGGCCCCCTTGTAACTTCTCCCCACGTTTCGGTAGGGGAACATTTCCAGTCTGTGCTACTTGTTCAGATTCAAAGCTCTCGTATACTTTGATACCGATAACTACTGGATAGCCTTCTGCCAAAACTGTCTTAAGTGCGGTTAAATCTGTCACCCTATGGTACTCAGCAATTTTAAACGGCGAAGCATCCTTTGTGGATTGTGGCGGAGGTGTTTGTGAAAATTTTGTAATGTCGTAAGGCCAATCCGTTTCCGGGGCACAACCGATCTGCTGAAGGACTTTCATGCCGTCCCGGATCTCAGCCCCAGCATCCTCATTCACTGTGCCTTCTATTTCGCGCTCTTCCCAATACAACCATAGACGACTTAATGGAATGAGTGGATTACCATTAGACAATTCTCGGTATTCTCTTAGTCCAGAAGCAATGGCATTGGCAGTGCAGCTCCCTAGTTCGCCCTGATCAACTACTGGGGAGCAACCTGATCGGAGGTCTACAACTTTCGGAAGGGCTGCTTTAGTTTTATATAGAGTAGCCCTAAAAACTTTGTCGCGTAGGTCTTCAATGTCGGGTCTTAATTTATAAACTCTTTTGATCATGCTCTTTTCCTCCAATTACTTTTTAGATGGACATTTTTCGAAGGTTATACATTGTTTTTAACATAAAGATCAGGAGTTTAAGTGATATATTTAATAATAGTTAATGGACGTTCATTATATAAGAAATTAGGGGTTAATTTGCATTTACTTGACTGTAACACATTTAATGATAAATTACCGTTTTCGTAATGATTGCGTTACCAGAATGTTACCTTGGGGTCATCCCTGTGCTTTTGACGGCAATCAGATTCAGACCCCAGGTAGATAAGATCTAGGGTAACTCCATAAAGATTAATAAGTTTTGATAATAAATTGTATTCTATCTGGCCAGAATCAATCTCCAATTCATTTATCGTCTCCGTTGATACTCCACAATACCTGGCAACCTCATCTTCCGCATACCCGCAGGAAACTCTAACAGCGCGCATGGTAAATTGCATATTTTCATCCCCTCCGCTTGCTATTAATAGGACTTTAGTCCCAAATTGTGCAATTCATTCGGACAATTCCAGCATATACTACTCTGTTTGTCGAAATCGTTAAAATATTGTAAGCCAAAACCAATATATTTTTTGGTCGATCGTTACAATAGACACCTAATTGTGTAATAGCAGGAATTTCGCCTTATAAGTTGAATAATTTTCCTCGGGTGATGGGGATTGAATCTCATTAATGAGAAAAAGGAAGTCAACCTAAAACAGCTAGGGAAATATCAAATGCATTAGAGAACAACAGTGGAAAACGCCTAAAGAACCATCGAAGATTAATAAATAATAATCTTGGCAGTAATCTGGCATAAAGTTGGCAGTGCATAGTTTGAGCTCCATGATATTATGGGATAAAGAGAGAGCCGTCCGAAAGGGCAGCTTTAATCATTTAGGGAAGTGATTGCTTTGAATCATGGGCATTTGGTGTTTTTCTCATTACTAATTATTTTTTTTAATTTGTAATACAAATGAAGCACACGACATAATTATGATATCGCAAGCGCAAAAAAAGATAAGGAAATATCCTTATCTGTGCGGGCAAGGCAACCTTACCGGTTCGGTGAGAAGTAGCTCGGTTTGGCGCCAGCTACTTTTTACCTATCAAGAAAATAGTTTATCTAATAATTATTTTTATCACCTCCACGATTAAAACTAGTAAACTTACAAGTAATGAACAGGATCCGATCGCAATCATCATCGTTTCATATGTTTTCATGATCCCCAGTTCCTCCCTTCAGAGAGAAATTGGTTGCATACCCGCAGAACGCAATAGTTATGGCTGTTACATATATATATGCGATTATAATACCGTTAATCATGTTTCCAGAAAATAAAGTCGTCCATAAGGGGGGGCTTAATTAAGCGATCATATGGAAGAATTAATAACTCATCAACTATACTCAAATGGCGGGTGAAAATTGTTAATTTAATAAGGGACGTATTTCCCATACCGTGAGCACTTATGGTGTAGCCTCTATTCACCCTTGCTGCTCGCCATGTAATCTTGAACCTCTCGTTCAACTTATCTTAATATTATTCCGATTTAATCGGATTGTCAACATATATTTTTACGCTAAACCACTTTTCATTATTCCTAAATTCGGATATACTCGGAATAGAATATTTTTAGACTTTGGAGGGAATTTTGTGGCACGAAGTAAGTATACCGAGGTTGAGCTTAGCATGATCAAGGACATTTCTGGCAACCTCAAACAGATCCTACACCTTAAAGGTGTTAGCCAAACCGATCTAAGCAATAAAACTGGATTACCAACAAGCACAATATCTGACTACGTGAATGGAAAAACATTAGTTCCCCCTGGTAATCTACAAAAAATCGCCGACTCATTAAATGTCTTAAAGTCTGATATAAATTCATTATTTAAGAAAGCTCAGTCATATAAGTCTATCCCCCTTATCGGCACGATCTGTGCTGGCGAAGGATTACTTGCTGAACAGAATATTGAGGATTATATCCATTATCCATTTCAAGATAATCGTCAGCCAGACTATGCCTTGAGAGTGAAGTGTGACAGCATGGTCGGTGCCGGTATCGAGTCTGGCGATATTGTCTTCATGCGTTATGCGCAGTGGGCAGATTATAATGGTCAAATTGTGGCCGCACTCATCAACAATGACAAAGAGGGAACCCTGAACCGTATAAAATGGTCGGAAGGGTCACCGAATATAAAGTTAGTGCCTGAAAATAGCAAGCATAAAGTGATTGAAGTTCTGCCAAATCAAGTGAGAGTATACGGAGTTTATATGGGTCACTTCAGAGCAGAAAATCATCAAGAAAACAGCTACGGGAGTTGAGATATCATGCAGGGCCATTACTATAAGCCAAAATGTAAGTGCCCAGATAAAAAGAAATGTAGCTGCGGAGCAAGCTGGTTCGGGCACACAATATTTTAATTGCGCAAGACTTATTAACTTCTTAGACAATGGGTAAAGAATTTCGAACAGAATGGACGACTCGCCAGACTTCTCCGATGACATACCGATTCATTCGTTCAGCTCCGCCGTACGTAATCGTTCAGATTCTACTAAGGTAAGGGTCTGCCTTGCTTGTTCTACTAATTTGATCCTGTTGATAGCCATAGCTGCTAACCCAACAAAGGCTTCTAATAAACGAATTCGTTCAGAGTCGAATTGCGCTTCAGTTTCGTTAAAACAAATACCCAGAACACCTTGAGTTCCCTGTTCTGTGCTTAGAGACAGATATAGCGCAGCCGCAGCGCCTAAAGTTTCCGTTCCTTTACCCACTCGTTGTCCTCTATTAAATACCCAGCTAGCAACTGCTAGTTCACTTTCATTTTAGCAGGATAGTGCTTACCTGCTAAACTTAAATTTTCTGTGAACACTGCGAGTATGCCAAACAGATTATGCACTTCAGGAGCGTGGCAATTCTTCAAGCATTGCATATTTTATATTCTCCTGTGCAGTAACATAGTCCTTTTCTTGTATGGCGTTTACAGCTTTTTTGGTTGGGCGAGCTTACATATGAATCTTAATCTTAAGGTTCTGTGAAGTTTGTAATATTCATTAGAAAAGTAGGCTATATAGTGCTAAAATAAGACTATAAAATTGTGTTCTTAAATTTGATTAAAGAGGTGAAAGAGGATGCCTTTTTCTGAGAGTTCTTCCCGTTATTATCACAACCCTTCCATAATTGATTTGAGAAAGGTTAAAACGGTTTCTTTGACTCAAATAATGGGACTTTTGTCGTTCATGTTCTTGTCCATGGCAGCTGGGGCTTTCCTAGTACCTCCGAGCTATTTTATGCCTGCGGTTATTTTGGAATTTATTTTATTGTTCACCATTCCTGTCATAAACCGACGTGCTTTAACACATGGAGATGATCCTAGCGCAGGGCTAACAGGCGGTTTAGCATTGGTCTTTGCCGCTTGTGCAGGAGTCGTACTTGGACCTCTAGTTCAGTCGCTCGCGGCGACTTCTGACGGACTTGCCGTACTTGGTCAAGCAGCTCTGATGACGTTTATTGTCTTTGCTGCATTTGGCGTGTACGGGCTTATGACTAAGCGTAATTTGAACAGTATGGCTAAAGTACTCTTTATTGGCCTATTAGTTTTGCTTGGAATTATGATCCTCTCTGTGTTTTTCAGCAACATTTTCAGCCCTTTCGGATTACTGATTGGCTTGGGTGGAGCCATTCTTTTCAGTTTGATGACAGCTTTAGATTTTCAACGCGCTAAGTATGCCACAGCAGACAATGCAGTAATGGTAACACTCAGTATTTTTTTGGATTTTGTCAATCTATTTACGTTTATTCTTGATATCTTTTTAATATTCGGAGGCGGTGGTATTCGCAAGCGTTAGCCTTATTTAAGTGATCATGATTGGATATTTTAAATGTAAAACCCCCACTACTATCATTCAGAGATAGTAGCGGGGTCTACTAAGAGGCAAAAAAGGCTCAGCAAGATTTTTTACTGCTGAGACTATCTAAGAATAATTAAATGCTTTCAGGAGCCTCGCAACAATCATTTTCACAGTCACGCCAACTATATCTGCTCCCGACGCCCCAGCCCAGTTTGCCTAGATTTCTGATTCAATATAGTTTTCTCCTCTTCTATAGTGCTTTCCATTTCATCTATATTTCCATACCCATACAGTCTACATCATAATAGATACCGTTTATAAGCGTATCCTTGATTATTTTACCTTCATATCTGAACCCCAGCTTTTCGTATAACTTAATTGCAGGCGTATTGTCACTTTTAACCTTCAAATTGATTTTGCTAATTATCCCGCCTTGCTTCGCCCAATCGATCAAATGCTGTATTAAAATACACCCAATGCCCAATCCCCAAAATACTTTTTTTATTGCTATCCCAAACTCTCCAATATGACGATTCCTTGGCCTCCAGCCCCCTTCAAAGCTTATATACCCTGCTAATTTGCCATCAACTTCAGCGATTGCATATATTGCATTATCCTTTGTGATGCAGCCCACGATATACTGTGCTACATCCTCGACAGACTTGCCAAACTCACCCTCGCCAAAGGGTAGGTTATCCGATTCTGTTGAAACTTGGTTAAAATGATTGTGCATGGCGGAAGCATCTGATTTTATGGCATCTCTGATGCGTAGCTGTCTACCATTAGACAAGGTTATCATTTTCATAAATATGTCCATTCCTTTAGCTTCGCTCAAGGCACAAAACGTTATGAAACGTATTGGCTTTGAGCGTTATTTTTGTTTATCCTACAAAAGTAGGGATAGCAGTTAACTACAAATCACGGGGAGGGGAGGGGGCTACTACACGCACGGAGTGACCCATAAATATATGTGTAGATTGCCTTTCCAAGCACAAATAAGTGTGACCGTTGTTCCTGTTAATGGCACGAAAATCTGTTCCCATACATTTCGGTCTTAAAGTTTCATTGTTCTACTCTCTGAAGCAGCTTATCGGTATCATTTTGTTTCTTGCTACCTCGGATGGCACTAGCCAAAACCTTGCCCAGCTCTTGAAGCCTGTAAGGTTTTGCAATCACGTCGTAGAAACCGTACTTTTTATAGTCGGATAGCGAGTCGGAGGAGTAGCCGCTGGAAACGATAGCTTTAACATCCTGATCAACTTTAATTAGCTCACTCACAGCTACTTTACCACCCATACCACCCCGAACCGTCAGGTCGGTAATCACAACATCAAAAGGACGGTCTGAGAGAAACGCCTCTTTATACAGTCTAACTGCTTCGGCTCCGTCTCTGGCTAACTCCACTTCATAACCGAGAAAAGTCAACATCTCGTTAGCCGTTTGCCGCACACTCTCCTCATCATCCATCAATAACACTTTCCCCTCCCCCGAGATAAGAAGATCTTCGTGTCCTTCGTTTTCAGCTTGAACACCGGAGACAGGCAAATATATTGTAAAGCTTGTCCCTTTCCCTTCTACAGATTGTACTGAAATATGCCCGCCATGTTTTTTCACAATTGAGTAACAAATTGTAAGCCCAAGGCCACTCCCCTGTTCCTTGGTACTAAAATAGGGGTCAAATATTATTGGCAGGATCTCACTGGGAATGCCGACCCCTTCATCCGTTATAGTTAATGCCACATAATTACCGGACAGATGAGGCAAAGTACCGTTTTCAGCAGTAACGGCCGGTTTTTCAGCGCGGATCTTGATTGTTCCGCCTTCCTTCATAGCTTGGTCGGCATTGATTAGCAAATTGGTAATGACTTGGATGATTTGCCCCTGGTCTATCTCGACCGACGGTAGGTCTTCTGAAAGAAATAATTCACAACGCGTTTTAGACCCGCTAAGGACAAAAGCGCTGTCTTCCTCAATTAATCTACAGATAGAGACAGCCTTGGTCAACGGCTTACCGCCCTTAGCGAAGGTTAGCATTTGCCCTGTCAAGTGCCCAGTCTGTTTAATGGCTTCTTCCATATACTGAAGATACTTGGTAGCTTTGGGGTCTTCCTTGACGCACCTCTTCACCAGTGAAAGATTACCGAGGATTACGGTCAGGAAATTGTTCACGTCATGGGCAATCCCACCAGCTAGAACACCAAGTGATTCCAATTTATCTGCTTTTTGCAACTCTTCTTCCAGTTGCTTGTGTTTAGTGATATCACGCAGTAGCCAGCGCAACTCCGCTGTTCCCCCCCTGGAGGAACTCACCCTACCTACCGTATAGAAACAGGAAAAGTTGTTTGCTTTCCGGATATCATTATAAGCTCCCAGTTCTCATTTTGTACAACGGTTCCTTTTTTCATTTCTTTCAACCGAGTACGGAAGGTCAGATGTTCTTCGCTGCGTACAAATATTGCTAACGGCTTGCCAATTAGCATGGATCTGCTTACGTTAAAAAGGTTGGCTTGGAGTAGCGTAACGTAACGTGGCTACCGCCCAAACTCATCACCGAGGATTACCAATGTAGATCCATACGCGTCGAGCACGGTTCGGAGGTGAGGGGCGCAAGGGGCATAGCGTACGTCTAGCAGTTACGGAATGTGGTCAGTTGCCAGAGATGTACTGGGAATTTGCTTTTCATGCGAAACGACTAGTACATAAAAGCCAGTTAAGTTAAGCATTTTGTCTTATCTATTCAGTGAGTTCAAAAATTCGTTCTATCTATCCCTCTTAATAATCATTCTGAATGAAAAATATAGCAATACTACCCCCACTGTAAAGTTTAGCATTGATATTATTTCAACGGGTAAGAAATATCCTGTGAAGCTACCTATAGCAGCAACTATTGTCAAAAAGAATAATGTGGATAAAACAGAACCCAAACCAAATAGATAAACTTCTTTTCGCAGTAATTTTTCTTCAGCTAATTTAGCAGAAAATACCCCGGCCCAAAATAATATGGTTAAAGGATTAGAAGCAGTTATAACTAAACCTTCCAAAAACGAGCTTTCTGATTTTATCCCATTAAACAGGTCTATGTTAGGTAATATTTCCCTTCCAAATATTCCGAGAATAGTTTGCAACCCAAATATTGCAACAATTATTGCCCCTAAAATTTTAAATATGTGCTTTACTCTTTCCCGATCGATAAAAGAGGCTATTCCGGATATCGCCAACAATATGTAAAATGCATCAGCCACAGCAACACCTAACACACCAATTTCAGCGTCTATAAATCCTTTATTTCCTCCTACTTTAAAAATAAATAGGCATACCGGTCCAATTGCTAATTGCAATAACATCCCAAATTTAAGTCCTTTAAATATCATATGAACTACCTCATACATCACCTTACTTCAATAGTATTACGTCACGTCAGAAGTATCGCCCCACCCCAACACATATCCCCTAAGTCCCAGTTCGACCATACTTTAACCCGGCTGGTTCGCCCAGCTGGACTGGATGTTCTTTCGTCCCATGTAGAGATACTAATAACCCAAATATATACAGACGAAAATATTAGGGTAGATCGCCGCCCCGGCGGGCACTAGCGGGGGGTGGAATGCTTTACGGTAAGTTCTTGGGGTAGCAATTGTACGACGTGCCATTTCCTTATAGCATTTCATATTCCGATTTGAGCAGCGAAAGAAGAATTGAATCTGCGTAATTACCATTAATAAAAAAGTTCTGTCTTAGTCTTCCTTCTTCTTTAAAGCCACACTTGGTGTAACACCGCTGAGCCCGAATATTGAAATCACGAACCTTTATTTCCAGCCTATTTAAATTAAGCCTATTAAAGACATAACTCTGTAATAATTTTATTGCTTCAGTGCCAAATCCATTATTCCTGTTCTCTTCTGCACCCAATACAATTCCTATTTCGCTTACCCTATTCTTCCAATCGATGTGAATTAGATCGATTTGTCCTACGTATTCCTCTGTCTCTCTCTTTGCAATTATAAAATTACAAGAATCCTTATGTCCTCCCTTCAACACTGAATTAACATAATCCTCTGTTGTGTTTATAGTATGGGGAAATAAAAAAATGTCTGATAGAAAATCCACAACTTCGGGATCATTTACCCATTTTCTCATATGCTCAATATCGTCCTTTTTGTACTCTCGAAGTATAATCCTTTCACCAATTATCCTCGGCACGTTCGTTCCCCCTTAAATCGAATATATAATTTGTCCTGTTATAGTACGTCAGCTATTCCGCTAACCCTTTACCCCACCAATACCCCACCCAGCTTCCCCCACACCACGACCTAACAACGTAAGAATGTAACCAGCAAACAAAATTCGCTCTTTCCCCGCGAAAACCCACACGTGGTAAAAATGGCCTGAGTGGGTTACAAATTGAAATTGGCAAGCGCAATTTATAATTACTCATCCTCAATAAATCTCGCGACTAAGCCACCACACTGCTTACACTTGCCTTTCAAAACCGCACCGAAGCGGTCGTTATGCAGAGAATAATCAACAATGGTTGTCACCCCACACTTTGAACAGAAAACATTTCTAATAATCTTTTGCTGTACATCTAGTGGCACTTTTGCCCATTTCTTTACTGCTTTAATATCTGTAACGGTAGTACTCCTTCGAGCATTGTGGTAGTCCACAACTTCCTTAGTAACATCAATTAAAACCTCTACTGCTGCGTTCTCGCTGTATTTCACCCTCGCACAACCCTTACCAAGCGATGTCCCATGTAACAAATCCTTTATGAGCGGCAACACTCTCAAATCATCAGTATAAAACGAAAAGTAATTTTTCTGTGCGGCAAAGGCGACATAAAAGCTATCCCCTTGATATGTCGGCTTTTTGTGGTCAAGGGTTTCCGATATATCTGGGTATGCCTCCCGCATGTATGAAACAAGTGATGTAAGCCACTCGTTTTTAACTCCATTAAACGATCTTACATATTCATCAACTTTGTTCACGATATTCCTCTTTCCATATATGTAATGTCACACCTACTCCGGCTGAACCGACACCCCGGCTAGTTATTGCAGGGGTCGAAATGTACGTATTTATTCATATTATCCTTTCTTCTTACTTTGTATCTTGTTGTTCGTAATAATAACATAGGCTCCAGCGGTTGTTTTTAGTAGCTCTTTTTTTCGTTCCGAATCCATTACTATTTCTCCATACTTAAAATTAACAATTCTCACCGTTACATCAGCCATCCAGTTTAACCAACCCCTTCACGCACACTCACTAATCTGTTTCGCCAAGACACCACCCCGGCGGTGGCTACGCCTTTGAGTATATGCACTATCGTCCCATGGTAGAGATACTGATAACCAAGATATACACAAATGACCAATAATCTTCCATGTTCGAACCCCCTACTTTTTAAATGGCTAATAACCAGTTTCTCTCAACTTCGCATTTTAGACAAAATGGCTACAAAGCCATTCCCCCAAGACCTCGCATGGAGGCGTGGCTTTTTGCATACGGTTAAGGGATTTGGGATGCGGTAAAATTACTTTCTTCTATAGTTCACAATTTCCTTAATATTCCTTCCATAATTCGTATTATTTATTAACCAGAACGTAAGAACGTTCTGGTTAATAACCACTCTAAATCAATTTTACCCAATAGTTCTATAAGTACCTCGACTTCCTCGTGAATTAGCTTAACTCCAGACGGCACACTATTCCCCTGAACTGGTCCAATCTCTTAGGTATTCAGAATCAAAGGGATATTTTGCAAAAGCAGTTTTATGTTGTTTAAATCCATTTTTCCTATAAAAATCTTCGTTCCCAAAGGTGGATGTAAGATGAATTCGCAGATGATCATTATTCTGAAGTAATTGATCCAGTATGCCTCTACCAATCCCCTCCTCTGATATTCTGGGAGCACTCCAAGGTCGAAGATCATTCCATAGCAAATTCCATCCGACAATAGCCTCCCCGCACCTACCAAGGTTTCGCCATCCCATGCCGTAACGACTTTGTAACTACGAACAAACGAATCCTTGATTTTGTCGTACTCTCTACTCTTTGCAAGCCCTGCAACGAGCCCTACTTTATCGTAGAGTTGGAACAACTGTGACCATTTGATACAATCGATCCCCGTTTTGAAATTTATCACTAATCTTCACCCTTTCATTTTATCCACAATGCATCCCAACCGCATTCCAAAGTTAGAATGCTCTGCACTACAATGGGTGACTACAAATGTTACTCGAAGAATAGCTTACCGTTGTTCTAATATAATTGCCCTAGGATAAAAACCGTACTTTTGGTAAAAAGGGAGGACTTGTTCATTGCCTACGGCCACATTTAGCCTTTTTTTAATAATATCGTTCCAATCCAACCAGTTCAATGCCCTTTCCATAAGAACACCACCTAATCCTAGTTTTCTAAAAGATTCGTCTATGAATATTGACTCAATTTCGCCAAGATCGTTGTCAATCGTAGTTACGCAATAACCAACGGCTCCCTCGGAATCTTGAAGCAATGCAATGTCAATTCGCAAAAGCCCAGATTTAGCCCGTTCCAACCAATGTGCCCTTCTCTGTTCAAATGTCATCTGGGAGAAACTGTCCTGAAAGGGGTTAGCAATAGTTTGGTGATGCTTATTGAGTTTCTTCCAAAGAGAATCTACCTTATCCAATAGCTCCGTACTACCTTCAACGAATTGAACGTCTGCCAATTTATCGCCCCCTACAAACTATTTTAACTTAAGCCTCACTATTCACTCATTCTAGATGGGTTCTGAAGCCTTAGTGATTTCCAAATGTGTTTACTCCTCTATGTAATACCTAAACCTGGTGAACAAAATTCTTTATAATGAACATTCGTCAACAATATATTTAACGACACTATCTTCTTCATTGCTTCCAATGATTTCAGAAGCATAACTTTTCAGCTCATTAGTTGCATTATTGACAACGATAGACTTATCAGCTAATTTGAACATTTTTATGTCGTTTGAGTTGTCACCAAAAACAGTTAATTTATCTGGGCTAATACCTAGCCTGTCTAAAACTATCTTAATACCTTGGTCCTTTGTAGCCCGATAATCATGAGCTGTAAGCCAATACCATCCAGGGGAATATTGGTTTTCCATTAAATGAAGTTCCACGAGATCCTTAAAACTATCATAAATTCGCATTTGAACTTCTGCCAGGGGTTCCTCCCTGCCAATGATGGTAAAGCAAACTATATTATCGTTTAACGAATCTTGCAGATCAGAAACTTCCCTCAGTCTTTTGTCCTGGGTTTTTTTCCTATCGTTTAGATACCATTCCATTCCTTCGTTCAAAATACTTCCGTAATAGAGACAATCCTCTGTTCCGTTAAAGCTTGAGATAAATGGTAAACAGCCCTGTGCTGAGGATAAAGATAAAATCTCTGATGTTATACTCTTGTCAATATCGTTAATTACCTCGTGATAGCCAGTACTTAAATCAGAAATGAACGCACCATTAAACTCTACACCTGGTAAGTTTAATTTCACTCCGTCAAACATTTCCTGAATAGCGACCACGCTCCGAGCTCACACTAAAATGAACGCCATTCTTCACAAGTTCTTGGATTTTAGTCTTTGAATAGTCAGAGAGAGTTGCGTCGTTTCGAAGTAGAGTCCCATCTAGATCAGAAATATAAAGTCTATTCTCCATAATTTCCTCCCACGCTTTGTCTCTCGCCCAACATCAATGTAAATGCTTTATACTTGGCCTCTATTCAACTCGGTTGTAAGCTAAGGATAAATCGGCGTCTTTAAATCCCAGTTGCTTATAAAACCCTACGTTTTCTGGGTCACCTCTGAGAATATAGGTTACCTTTTTACTAGTGTTAAGAATGTTGGAAATAAGTCCTTTGCCAATTCCCCTCCCGTGGTATTCTTGGTCAACAACTACGTTGTTGATTTGACCGTTGAACACATAATCGGTAACGCACCTGGCGAAACCGATCATATTCTCCTTGTCCCAAGCTGTAACAACTATTTGTGAATTCTCGACCATTAACTTAAGGCGGTCTAGTTCTGATGTTTTTTCAGACCAACCAGCCTGGTTGAAAAGTTGTACAAGACGCTCATAATCAACCTTTTTCTCCAGATTATATTCAACCATAAACATCCTCCCCAAAGCCATGCTTCAATCCGCAAGTCCTATAACTTCTGATAAATCTCAACTGCTATTTATTCGCCACATATCTTTCAGAAAGCAGTTTAGTCTTTAGGATAGTAGCCAACTACTGCAAGTATCTCAAACCTTTAACCACCATACTCCTGTACACTCTGAAACAATAGTTAACCTCTGTCTTTCAACTCTGTTTGCTAATTCATCACCAAAGAAAAATCCAGTCAGTTCATAAGCCTCCTCAATTGATACAAATTCATAATCGGTTCGTATATAGGTATGAGAAAATCCGAATTCTTTCTCTAACATACTAAAATAACCCTGTAGAAACTCTGGCGGTTGAGGAGTTTCATGACCTGTACCTAAAGTTTCGAGTATGATCAGATTTCCCCCAGGACGAACAACACGCTTCATTTCTGATATTACCTTCCGAACATGGCTCTTCCAGTTTTCGACATTGGAACTTGCGACATAACATATGCTCCAACCCCCCTGTGTTACGATAGTTGACGTAGAGACTAACGGAAAGTATCCTTGAAAAGGAACACAGGAGGGAGAACAACATGAGATATTCCAAAGAGTTAAAAAGTTCTATCATTGCAAAGATGTTACCGCCAAACAACCAGTCTCTAAGTATGATTCAGCAGGAGACCGGTGTCCCAGAAGGGACATTGAAGTTGTGGCGGAAGGAAATACGGGGAAAGGGATTTGCAGCCCCTGCTGGTGAACAGCAAAGTGAGCAATGGAGCACACGCGACAAGTATCTCATCGTGGTTGAGACATCCACTCTCA
>Ga0307377_10002255_pt1 | contig 22991 bp, 42 predicted proteins | sample TR3MG_FD_202535 | JGI IMG/M metagenome (GOLD analysis project Ga0307377, IMG submission 202535) | Soil microbial communities from Risofladan, Vaasa, Finland - TR-3 | ecosystem: Environmental > Terrestrial > Soil > Coastal area > Acid sulfate soil | place: Finland: Risofladan, Vaasa | collected...
TCGAACATATAAGTGCCAACTTGCTTTTCCTTACCGCAATATTTGGCCTTAATGCCCTCTTTCTCGGAAATGTCTATGGTGGCAGTAATATTGCATTCCCGTACTGGAATATGAATAAAATCATCTGTCTCTTCAGGCTTGGTTATGGTTTCTAGTTCCTTGGTGGTAATCACCCCCTCATCTACTGCATTACGGAGGGCGTCAGGGTTTGAGGGCACTGGCACAATGGAAATTTCCAATAGTTCTTGCTTGGTATATGTTCGCCTTGGTGCCTTTTCCCCATCACCGTCTTCCCACTTCTTAGGGATAAAGCCCACCGATTCTGTTTTGAGATAGCCGGTTCCAACAAGCCTCTCCACAATGTCGGCGAATTCATAAGTGCCTTCAGGGGGGAACTCAACCGTGTTTTTTAGCTTACCGTCTGAAACCCATACCCGGGGTGCTTTCCCTATGGGCAGGCTACGGTAATCATGTGCATACATAATGACGGGATTCTTCTTGAAATTCTTCAAATCCCAGCCGAGTGCTTCAATCACCTCCCCGTCCCTATCCTGAATTGAAGTGGATGCAGTGAATTCGTATTCCCTTTCTGTTAACTTCTTGACTTCGCAATCATCCAAGACCTTATAAATCATTTCAGCCATAATTTAACCTCCTCATACGACTGGTATAAAAGTGCATCTGCAATTCGGGTGCACTGGTATCATTCCATGACAATCCCCTGTGGGATAAGTGCTGCCATGATAACCCATACATTCATCACAGGCTCTTTCATCTAGAGCAGCATAGAATTCTGACTTTTCAACCCCCTCCTGTTCATATCGCCACAATGCCCCCTCGTTGGAGGCAGCAATTACTTCTGTTCTGGCTACTAAAGGTGCCCGCCACTCATAACCGTTTTCGTAGAATCCCCTTATCCGCCTTGTTAGTTTGGGGATGCTTTCGCCTTCGGCAAAGCCTTCGGCTAAAACTGCCCTTAATTGCTCTTCAGTAGTCCCATTTACCATCTTGGCAAGGGACAATGACCTTTTAGCAATCCACGCCAAGGCTGCGGCATCTAATGGGAATTGTTTCATGGCTTCTTCGCTAGCACTCTCAAATACATCAGTAATAAGGGGCTTGAATACCTTATCAAAGGTTTTTACTGCCTCATCTTCGTTAAATAAAGCATCTTCGGGCTTAGTAGCACCATTAAGTTTTCCCACTACCTCATCAGCCTGGTCATCAAATAGTTTCTTTAGAATTGATTTGAATGGCTTTTCTTGTCCCTCGGTTTTCTGGGCATAAGCCCGCCACCAGGCTTCCTTGTGCTCTTCGGTAAAGCTCTTAGTGAATGCTTTTTCCCCCTTAACCGGTGTCGGGAATAAATTCATTGGGAGAAGTAACTGGTCGCCCATAGGTATTGGGTCCCACCCAGTCATTTGCCTGCCATCATTGATAGTAAGATACCCTGCCTTAACACCAGATTCGGCACTTATTCGCCTTTGTTCAACTGTTTCCGGCACAACTTCATCAAAATCGAGCTCTACCTTAACCCCAGTCCTAAACATAGGTATTAATTGTTCGTTTAATTTGTTTTTAATCCTAGTTAGGGCTGGTTTTACTATCCACCGGGCAAAAAGATAATCGCCAGCCTCAGCATTGGCACGATTAACATTTTCGGTAATACCCATCACCGATAGGGGCATCCCAAAGGTAAATAATAGATTTTCCCTGCTTAGTTTGCGTAGTTGTGGGAAATCCATGTCTTTCTGGGCAACCTGAATCTGTTTGTATTTAACTCCACCTTCTAAAATAGCAACTTGATGAGCTTTGCTTAATCCCCCATATTTAGACCCCCATTGTTCTCTAAGACGTTCAAACTCTTCCTCGGTGAGCTTGTCTTCGTATTCCAAGACAGCATCAGCTCGCGCCGAATTGTAGAAGAAATTGCGATTCCATCGCCCAGCATAATCTTCAGAATCAAGCTCTATGGCCGCTGCCTGTGCATATCCAACCCCACCATAGGGATTAAGGGGATCAGGCATGGGGAACCAAATAATTTCGTCCTTGGTGAAGGGTATCTTCTCAGTTCCAATAGTTAGGGTATAACCCTTGATAAAGTCCTTTCCTGAAGGCACTATCCGCATTTTGTCGGGGGGCAATAGCCATACCTCGGTAGGAACTCCTAATTGACCTCGGGGAAGATACCAGAAGGCTTTTCCTGCCAAATCCGAATGCAGTTGGTGGAGCTCAATGATTTCCTGTCCCGTCTGAAATTCATTGGCAAAGTCAAGCAATCTTAATATCGGGTGGTCGTGAATCAGTGTACGGTTTCCATTGGAAGCAACTTTATACAATCGCCATTTAACTTCACTAATCGCCGTAGCCCTGCGTAGGCAAATACCAAATAAGCTATATATCCTGCCATACGCTTCCAGAAAGCCCCTTGTATCCCTATCGGGGGCTTCCATCCAAGGGCTGGAAACAAACCCGCCCCTAAAGCTTTTTGCACCTTTCAAAAATCTATTCCAAAATGACATTTATCCCCGCCTTAGTTCAAATTCAATATAGTGATTATCCAAAGGCAAAATTAGTTTTTGGGGTTCGGCATTAGGCATCGTAAGATGATATTTAGACCACCATACTTGTAATTCATCCAATTGCTTCTGCGATAGTGCCGAAGTTGTCGTTAAAAGCATTTCCCAACGCATATATTACCCTCCCTTTTATACCCACCTTATTGAAGGTTCTCTAGACGGAGCGTTCATAAAACAAAGCGCTAGGGCATCGGCTCGATCGGGGCTTTTTAATCCCCGCTGCTTCATTTCGTCTTTACTCTCAATGATTATTTGGTCATACCGGTTAAGGGGTTTCTTTTTAATATCCGTAAGTTGCTTGAGAAGTAACTTGTCATTCGGGATTTGTATTTCCCCAGCCTTGAATTTGTCGGCCAGGGTCCAAAACATCTCAGCACGGATATTGGCATAGAGCTTGCTGTTTTTAGGCTTGCCCTGAAAGCTGATACCATTTACTTTATGCTTCAATGCTCGGAGGCCATCCACTACACCAGGGTTATAACCCTCATCTATGTTGACAATTGCCCCCTCATATTCTCCAAGTTTATGAACTACATGCCCAATGGTCGCCTCGGTATCACTCTTCTTCCAGAAAGCCTTATCTATAACTTTATTGCCCCGTCTTACATAGAGGGCATTTTCATCATCACCGAATCGGGCAGTATCAACCCCAATAGCGATTAAATCCTCTTTGTCTGGTTTTATTTCTCTATAAATGGCGGCTTCAGCCAGCCCAAAGGGAATCAGCCTATCCGTTTCACCAGATGGGAAATCCCCCTTTATGTAAACTTCGTAAAGTGGATTATCTTCACCCCATTCTTGCCTTTTTTGCTCAACATATTCCTTACTTATTAAAAAGGGATAATTACCCTCACCGGTAAATGCCGGGGTATCAAAGGCCGATATGTGGAAGGATTTATAAACGGAACTGGCAAAGCTATCCCTGAATTTACCCACCGATTGAGTGGGATTGCCCAACCATAATGACCTGGTAAACCCGGCAGCTAGGGGATTTTCCAGAGCCCCAAATACCTCATCGGGTATACCACTGGCTTCATCAATTATCTCTAGAACATGTTTATTGTGAAAGCCCGTTATCCTATCCGGTTCATCGGTAGAAAAACCAAAGGCAAACCAATCGTCAGCCAATGTTAAACTGGTCTGAGTAATATCACCACCAATGGGTATCCTGGCCTGTGCATGTTTTGCCCTTATCTCCCGCCATAATTGCTCCTTAATCTGGCGAAAGCTCTTGCCTGTTGTTAGAACCGTGGCCGGATTGAAAGAACATAAAAACCAGAGGGCAATACAAGCAGAAACACAAGTCTTTCCCACGGCCGATGCAGACCGAACCGATGTCCCAGGGTTATCCCTTACCGATTCGACTATCTCAATCTGCTTCGACCATAAGTCTATTCCCAGTACCTCTTTTATGAAAACGGCGGGATTACCCCGCCACCACTCAATTATGTCTTTAATGTCTACATCAGGAGTTTGTATCATAACTTAACGCACTACAATCAATTCCTAAGGGCTTAAAATTAAATACGAGTAGTCTACATCCCAGGTATTACATACCCATCAGCATCAACCTTGCGTACCTTTACCGGAAACCCATACCGGTCAGCCAACATCATCTTTACCGTTAAACGCCTCTTCCTCATATATGAACGCTGATAATTTACCTTCGCCTGTCCCTTTAGTGCCATTGTTAGACCCCGTTGTTAGACCCTAGCCCTGAACCTAAAATTGACTGGAATTTGTAAGAGGGTATCTTCTTCCGCCTCTCCAACTCTTTCTAATTTTTGGGGGGCATGCCCCTAACCACTTGTCATGGTTAGGCAACCTCACGCCTGACGGCTGTCTACAAGTTTACAATAATTGCTATACACGCCTAGGAATCCGCACATAAGATACATAGTGCGGCCCAATAGTGGTTTTTGTATCCGGATGTAACATAAATGGCGTAAGAGAAAAGGCGGAAATAACCTCCACCTAGTTATTTACAGGGTTATCCTCGGGGTGGTATTTCCTATATAAATCAGCAATGCTTTTCACCACATCCCCACCCCCTTGATATTTCTTAGCCCAATCCTGCACAATGTATTTAGCGCAGTCAAAGGATACTCTACTCACGCTGCCCGGTTTCTTAATTGCTTGTTCGAGCAAGGCGGTCGCTACTGCAACTAGGGCTATGAGTCTATCCGAATAAAGCTGGTTTACTAATTGCTTCAAAGGGGGCATCTTTACCCATAGCTGTAATGTTCGTGGCGATACCCCCAGAACAGTTGCCATTTCCTTCTGTGTTGCCGGGGAGCGTTCCAGCGGGGGTAGCGCGAGCCATTCCGCGAATACGGTTTGTTCGGTAGTGAGTGCGGTATGTTTTCTATCCATTGCTTTGTATATTGTTACTTATTTATATATCCTTTATATTGGGTACGCAGTTGCGTTAAGCCCGTTGTGTCTGTTGATAACGCCTGGTCGTGGTGGTCTCACCCTTGCGGGAGCCTTCAACCTTAGTGCCGGCCACCACCCCGTACTAATAAGACGATTTTCTGCCGGAGGTGTGGTTATGATAGTCCGGTCCCTGCTTCTTAGACTGTTAATGTTGCATCGGAGGGGGTCGCTTCGGCCTCCTCTTGATCTTCCCTCGCCATCTGTAGAAGTTTAGCTTCCTTCTCTTTCTTTTCCCGGCGCTTCAGTGCCTTGTCAAACGAATCACTATCATCATATAGGAACTTGAGTTCCTGCTCGTCAATGAACTCATAGATGCGCTCAGGGCAAACGCAGAAGTTCATCCAGGTCTGAACATCAAGATTAAATCCCATCTGCGTAATCGTAACCCTCGCCGTAATACCTATCTGCTCACCTGTTTCAGCCAGAAATACGGAACCCCCTGAATTGCCGAATATCTGATCGGCATTGTTCATATAGTAGCGCTTGTTATCTATATCCTCGGTGAGATAGGTTATTTCACCCAGATTAGGGAAGGGGTCATGCAATAGTGAGCATCCCGCAGCATATACGGGCGTGAAAATCTTTATGTCCCCGATACGTTCTTTAGGTATGATCTGCGCCACATACTCAACTTTCTTAGGACTATCTAGTTTTAGAACTGCAATATCATGGTACTTATCATATGCTACGATGTCAGCCCGATGAGAGTTGGAACTATTGACCTGTGACATATAAACATAGTCAAAGGTTTCTACGCTCACCTGCTCAAGTATTTCCTTCTCCACTTTCTTTTTTAAGAGGCCATCCCAATCCTTTGCAGTCTTAATACAACTGTCCACAACGTGAGAACAAGTCAATATAAATGTTTGAAATTCCCCAGGCTTGATCGGATTCGGCTTAGAGTATATAACAGTACCCGAACCCCCTGCGCTACCGGCTCTTATTCTTACCACTGGATACAAGATTTTCTCATGCCGTTCCTGTAAATTAAGCATAATCCACCCCCTATTATTTTTTGCAACCCAATCGAGCAAGGTATATCAGGACAGCTACAACTGTCACAACCCCGAGTCCGACAAGAAAAATGCCTATACAATAACTATCCATCAGTTCCCCCATAAGAGATATAACACTATCATCTTAAATGCAAAAGCCGCTCAAAATGTTGAATATATACTCAATATACTCAATGAATTGAACGGCTTAAGACCTTTTTCTACACTTGGCAGATAAGGCTAGGCCCACCAGACCCTATGTAGCGATTGCAGTACCATGCAATTTATATGCCACCATTCCGCCAACACACATGCATAGGACTTAACTGATGGGCTAATGTTTGAAGGGGAACCTCATAAGGACAGAACCTTACACCGTTCCCCTTCGTAATAATACAAGATGCCCGGTGTTTCTACCGGGCATACTTATACATCTTAACTATACACATACCACAACTATGGCTACTTTGTCAAGTTCTTTACCGATATTTCGGAACCTTCTATATTTCAGTGAGTATATATTATGTCCTTGTCCCACCCTACGCCCGTTTACTGTAGATAGTACGGTTTATCGTACAGTTGGCATCACCCCCTTTCATCAAAACCTAAAATGTACCTTGTCATCCACTTCCCAGAAAAAATGTATCCACCCACTTGGGATGTAATGTGATACACCCTCACTATCTAATAGTCGATGCCCCCCGCTAGCTGATACATTCAACCATAAAGGCCTATTTATAGTGACTTCACCATTAGGAAAGATATATGTTCTATAGGTTTCATGGTCTATATTTTTGAATGTCAGATCGGGGTTATCACTCACTACTTCGGGTTTATCGTAGTCCATCATTCACCTCCTTTCTATCCATTCTGTCATCTTCTAATTGCCTCTTTATGCTTGAGCCATTGCCTACGTCTATTATTCACCCACTCCCGGTATGACACCCCCTTCCTCTTTCCAGTAGCTATCCAGCGCGGGATAGGTCCACTCGCTATATAAGATACCGCCGACCTGATCCTCTTATATACCTCAAAGTCATCCATGTGTAGCATTTGAGCAATCTCTAACTCCGATAAGCCTTTACAATATTCCTCTTCTACCAAGTATCTGTCGAGTCCCGTCCTGGCTAACCGTATATCAATTTCGGCAGCAACCTGGCACACTATTTCAAAAGGGGCTCGTTCAGTAATTCTTTGTTGAACATCCACATATCCACTATCCTTTGGTTCTGGGGGATAATTCCCTTCTCTCAAGCTCCGCAATTGAGGAAGTAGCCACTCTACATGCTCAAGGCTATAATGCACAGCTCCAGGGGCTACCCAAATCAACTTGCCTTTATCGCGGTATTCCTTCACTCAATTATCCGCTTTCCTACTATCCTCTGAATCGTTCTTATCGAGATGCCGAAAGCCTTTGCTAAGTCTGATATACTTTCACCTTTACTGAGCCGGTTCCTTATCTCATCAGTCTTAGCCCTCTTACCCAGTGCGCGCTGCTCACTCACACTTAAATCAAAAAAACATTTAGGCAAAGGGCAAGAGAGACAAGACGGATATAGGTGGCATCCTTCATCTGGAGGAAAACGGTCTTTATGTGGCCCCATGACTTTCTCCGTGATATTCCGGCGGCTCCCGCATGAGCTGGTCAATTTCCTCCAAGCTCTCAATGTCTGTATATATGTCTATCATCAAGTCGAGTTTAAGACCGTAGTGCTTCCACTGATACATAATCAGTAGTGCCAACTGTTCAGGTTTCAGGCACATCCATAGCGGCCAGGTATTTACTTCAGTTTCCATATTGAGTACCAAACCACATCAATAATATTCCGCATATAATCCTGACTAGACGTATAGAGTGGTCATATTTCCAACTCTGGACTCGCTTACCAGTCTCATCTTTAGCTGTTAGATATAACCGAATACTGATAATGCCATCGCAAAAAAGCCACATGCCTATTAAGCCAACCAAATAACCAATCACGATTTCTTTTCCTTGCCAGTGAATCTTCCCATAGCTTTCTCTATGCCAAGTTCCTTCCACTCATCAAAATCCAGACCTAATGATTCGCAAACTAAAGCTAACTGAGCTATAGCATCCATGAGCTCTGATTTATAAAAACCACGATGGGCTAAAATGGTTCTCTCATCCTCAGTCCATTTCATATACATGGCCTGCTCGAGCATCTTGCCAACTTCATAACACAGTACAGCCGTTGTCTCATATAGCGGTTCAGGGATACCACCTCTTTTTTTAGTTAGAGCATCAAAGAATTTACCCATCTGCCTAATCCCCTCATGACTCTATTGTGAACTCCTGTATATCTGGTGCTATATGAATTACCGGGCATCCAATACGGCTCGGTTTATAACCCTTTACCTCACCATAACTGGGTGCCAGGTGCTGGTTTGCTTTAGGTTGTGTATAGGTTCTTAACCAGGAGCCAGTAATAGTTGCCGCTAACTTGATACTTTTGACTCTACCTTTCTGATAAATTAATCTGTCTGGTGTATGCTGTGTCATAGCATGTAGGTGTCCCATCAAATAGATATGGGCCTGTATATCATTAACCAGCCGGACCAACCTCATTAGCCTAGCGCCTTCTGTCTGTGCTGATCCTGCACCATGCCACGCATGTATAATTACCTGATAAGAATTAGATGATTTTCTCCAAGTGAAATTGAGGACTACGAAGCAGGAATAGCCACAATAAGGAACTTTGAGATCACCACATAGATTTCTGGTAATATCGTCTTGATGCCTAAGATGAATCTCATATTCATGGTTACCTTCAATTAAACCCAATAGCTTATTCCTTTTAGCTAAAGGTTTAAATAAATCCTTTACCCTTTGCCTTTGCGACTCGATAATATTGCCCTTCTCTAGCCAAGGAGCTAAACCTTCTATGTTGAAGCGAGGGTCATTCTTTCGGATGCAATCAGCATAATCACCCATACCTAGAACCAGAGAATTTTTGACTCTTAGGATTTCAGCAACCTTTTGATTTATGGCATCTTCAACGCAATCTATTGAACCTAGGTGAATGTCTCCTAACGGATAGAGGTGAAACACATCCCCTGGGTAACAGGTAATTGTTTTCTCTATAACTTCCACACTTACCTCCTCTAATAAAAAGAGGCGAACCCAGAGCCTTTTACAGCTCCAAAGTTCGCCTCAAGTGCTTTGATAGCGATATTATATTAGAGTCTTATATTCTTTTTAATATCGATAACCCTCACTGGTTGCCCGTCTTCTCCATGGACCTCAATTTTGAAAAAGTCAAGCTGACGCATTAGCTGAATTAGCTTTCTTTCTTTCTCGGTCAGCATTATCTCTTTATCTAAGTTTACCCCTTTTTCTGGCACTCTGTAAACTCCTAATACAATATCCCAGTTAGTATTTCTACGACTTGACAAACGTCTATGTTGCGCCCATGTAACTCATGGGGGTATTTACGGATAAATGACTTCAGATCTTCTTCTTCAATGTGCCAGCGAGCCCCACCATTTTGCTGTGGCTTTACACCATTATGCCAGCTTGCCTGTAGTGTCCCACAATCTATCCTCGCCTGTACCCAGTGATGGTCTACCCCTAATATCTCGCAAACTTCTTTTTTAGTGTACCAGCCATCCCGAGCCCGCCTCGATAATCCCATTCTCTTGATTTTAGTTATTATCGAGTTAGTACTTCGTTTCATCTTCCTAGCTACTGAATAAGGTGGATATTTCGTTATCAATTCGGCAAGTCGTTCTTCTTCCTCAAGTGTCCAATACTTTATATCAGGGCGAAAGGATATACCCATCCTCTGCACTTGACCTTTGACTCCACAAAATGAGACACTAAGGTTGTCCGCTATCTGTTGAGCGCTTTGATGAGTGCCTCTATAATCACGCCTAACTATCTGGCGTTCCTCATCAGTCCACTTGTGACTCATTCCTTTGTAAACTCCTCCAATTTAGAAAGGATAAACTCAACCTCATCTTTTTTCTTAGCTGGTCTAACTCGCATCATAGTGGTTGACTTTTCCCCCTTCTTGTCAAAAATAGGGTTTCTTATTCGCCATTCTTTTTCAATGACACAACCCCTAGCCCAAGCACCCAATCTATATTGCTCTACTCGTTTCTGCCTATCTATTTCAGACATCATGGGTGCTGGTATAATGCAATCACCACTAATAAACTCAGTTCCCATTTATAAACTCCTGCCCATTCCAACTAACCCGTTCTATGACCAGCCTAGATACCGGATACCCCAGAAACCGAGCCACTTCCAGCTTGCTTTTGGCCGGGTGATAGCCCTGTATATTCTTGTCCTTTGACCTGTATTTATACCAGTGAGTCATACCCCTAACTCCATTACGGATTGACTACACCTCTTGGCTGCGATTTCACAATACCTTTCTTCTATCTCGATACCTATTGACCTGCGGTTTAACTTCTTGGCTGCAAAAGGCACAGTACCTATGCCCATAAATAGGTCGAGAATAATTGAGTCTGGCAGTGACCATCCTTGAATAAGTCCCATTGCCATACTCTTTGGTAGAACTGCTGGATGGTTAGGGTCATGCTCGGGTTGTATATGAGGCCATATAGTTCTACACCATTTTGATTTCCATTCATTAGATTCCTCCGGATATTGATAGACCCCTTTTCTACCACCTGGTTTGCGGAAGAACAAAACTCTTGAGTGCTGAACTAACAAAGCTGGACTACCTGGGGCACATGCCATCTTGCCAGCCATATTATTTACCCATCGGCCTCTATCCCAAATGGTTTCACCTTTGAAATACCAGCCTGCTTTATCCATAGCAACAGTCAAGTAGGCTGATGTTGCCATATTAAATTGCTCCTTCTGTTCGGGTAATGCATGAGAGTGTTCTGGTGATACATGTAAATCCTGTAGTTCACAAGTAATCCAAGCTCCACTGCCACATACCGACCACAGAGAGATAAAACAACTAATTAGCCAATCACGGTATTCATTCAAGGATTGCCATACCCCCTGCTCATATTCCATATTTGCATTAAAGGGCGGGCTTGTAACAACCAAGTCAATACTCTTATCTGGTATCAATGGTAATACCTCACGGCAATCACCATGAACTATACAAGTCCATTCATCCCCGTAGTAAGGTTTAGTTATCCCGTATTCCTCATACCACATCAGATGTTTAACTCCATTACGGATTGACTACACCTACTTCGAATAATCTACTCTTGACCTTTCTTAGTACGAATATGAGACTAATATGAGTGAAGGTCATTAACTGCCAAGTAGGACACCAGATTTCCTCGAGCTGTAACCCTGGACATTTCGGACACCAAGGGGCATTAAAGATAAGCTGCCCACCGAATTTCAGAATACGCCTCATCTCACTAATTAATTTTGGTTTGTAGACATAATCCATATCCCACGGTGGGTCACTTATTACACTATCAGCCACCTCAGATTTTATCGGCAGCCACAAAGCATCAGCTCTTATGTCAGTATGCTCGGTGAATTTATCTATGCGGATATCCCCCAATTTGCTTGTGCCATTCATTACATGTATGGTTAAACCTCGAGCCTTCGAAGCTATAAAATCTTCTACTTGCTCAGGCCATGACCATGCTTTCTTGTACTTCAGTTTATTCATCTTATCCCGTATTCCTGCATCTAATTAGCCTCTATATATCAATACTCTTACAAGAATATTTTCTTTTAACCCCTTTCTCCTATGTGTTCCTTCTCAAAGTCAGGTAATAACCAGATAACTAACGTGTATCTCTCACCCCTGTCGCCTATGACAGCAAGTGGTATCTTCCCATTAGGACAATTCGTTACCATTTGTGTTACCAATTTATCAAGGAAGACAGGTAATCTCTTGTGGTATTTGCACTCGATTGCATACTTCAAGGTGATTACATCCGGGGGCCTCTGGCAATTAACCTGAGTCCACTGATCGAACACCTTAACAGCTTTGCTCCTACCAACTCTTACCCCCTTGAATAGCTTGGCTATCTTGAGTTCAAACCATTTACCGCGGCCCTGTGCTTTCTTCTGCTCACTTACTTCCTTCATCTATATTCCCCAGTCTTTTAGTTGGTCTTGAAATTCCTCTACAACGATAGGCACATCAACGATGGTTATAACCCTATCATTTCGTTTTATTTTGCGCGGTTTGAATAAGGCGGCAAATGCTATTTGGGATTTCATCCACTCCACCACTTCCTTCATACCTGCCTTCCTGGCTTGGCCCACCCTCTCCTGACACTCTTTATCTTTGGCATGTATAATTTGGCTCTGGTGTTGCCATAAAAGACCTTTGATGCCATCCATATTAAGCCGCCAGTTATAAATTGCAGCGGTAATCTCATTGAGTTCATCTTCATCTGTCAGCAAACTATCATCAGGCTGTGGCTTAAATAGCTGGCAACCTCGTCTCAGAGCACTAGCCAAGACATAGAAATTGACACCCAGTTCCTCCGCTAACCTTTCCGTTGATATTTCTCTATCAATATACTTTTGTAGCGATTCCTCAATCCTGTTCATTTTGTTGCTCCTCCTCCACTCGTAGCAATCTCACTTTAGGTTTATAGTGTGGGATGCTATCCATTAACCAACTCTCAAGCATCCTTACATGGTCTTTTGGTTCATGCCCCCAACCTGGTACAGGGTCAAGCCTAATCTTCACTTCAATAACTGATTGCTTATATATCACTTACTCCACCTCCTTAATAACCTTGAGAACGGCTTGGATGGCTAAATCATAGACTTCCATTATCAGTCCACCTGGATGAGGCTTATAACGATTCTCTATCCCCTCTATCTTCTCCAAATAATAAGCCATAACTAGAGAGAGGATTATTTTTGTTGCTTCATGTGGGCAAAAATGTTTATCGTTTAGCCATCTTGTTCGTTCGATACATTGTTCTACTTCCTCCACCAACTTCTCTGGTGCCAGAGAAGCATAGTAAGATTGGAGTTTGGCTACTTGGGCTTTGAGGATACTCTTTATATCCCAATAACTATCATCTCCCCCAAAATGTGCATTTGGTGTATTCTCATACTTAGCTATCTCTTCAATTGTCAATTCATACTCACTCATTGGTTACCTCCTATTTGTCTCCTACGGTAATCAGGTGCAGTATTAAGCACCATCTGGGCAACATCTGGGTCACTAAACCTTGAGAATATCCGCTCCGGTAGGCGAATGGCATCCCCATTAGTTACCAGGACAGTAATTAACCGCTTTCTATATCGCGCAACTAATATTCCCTCTAGTTTGCTTTCTTCCCAACCAGTACCGAGTTTATATTGCCCATCTTCCCCAACCTCAAAAGCCTGGTCATCCAGAATTAAGGCATCTATCTCCTTGAGTACTTGTATATCTCTGTCTATCGTAAATGTCGGGATAGCCTGCTTTAGACTGCTTATCAGATCTGCTACAACATAAATCCTGACATTGATTCCACGCCAATTAAGAACAATCGCTAGGGCCTGACATAAGTGCGTCTTCCCATTTCCTACACCACCATAGCAGAGGAGGAAAGGTAAATCGGTTGTTCCATAAGCCAGATTATAAAAAGCCCGGTATGTTTCTTCGGTCCCTTTAATTGGCAGGAATTTTTCAAAGGAGGAGTTAGGTTGAGTAACGCCTATCTTAGCCAGATAACTTTCGCCCATGCGGTACTTCTGGCTTGAATCTGCAAGGCATCCCTTTGCTTTGCAGGAAAATGCTTGCCCAAACTGTTCATCACCAATAGGCACATCTTTATAAACCCAACCGATACCATGACACTTCTCGCAAAGCGGGTTCGGGCCATAGCCATCTTGAACCAATTGCTCTTGTGCTTCTATGACCATCTGCCTATCCACGGGCTTGCCCTTGTTGATGTTGCCGGCGGGCTTCTTCTGGGGGGGTGTAGTCTGTTGGAATCCCCCTAGCACTTTGCCGATGTGCTCCACCTTGACCTCCTTTCTTCTGTTCTCGCCTTACCCAATTTAGAATAGTCGCATAATGGCTTTGAAACTTGTAGCCCTTGCTCTCAATACCAAAGGATAACTCTTCTATCCACTCCTTAGTTTTAGTTTCCCCAAGTTTATCTATAAGTTTTTGGTAGTCCTCATCAGTTAGTAAAACGTTTTGGAATTCCCCTTTTCTTTTGTATAGTTTCTTTTGTATAGTTTCTTTTTTCTTTTGTGTGACACGTGGGCTGCTAACTTTTGTTGACGATATTGCTAACTCAGTTGACAGAACTGCTAACTCTGGTTGACTATTCTGCAAACTTTTATTAGTTGACTGTTCTGCTAACTTTGAGCTTAATGTTGACTGTTCTGCTAACTCCTGAACAGTTGACAGAACTGCTAACTTTTGCCATTGCTCCCAGTCCTTTTGAAAGCCGATATACTTACCCTTGCGGTCAATAAGTTTCATATCGTTAAGGCTATGTAATGTCCTAGATACCACAGCCTTGCATAAACCAGTAGCCTCTACTATCTGAAAGTTAGCAATATAGTCAACTTTCTTCTGAAAGCCGTAGGTCTTACGAATAATGCACAGAAGCACTTGCCATTGATTTGGCGATAGGTGCATCTTTATCAGATGCTCCAGTATTTCATTCGCTATCCTAGTGTGTCCGTCTTCAAGCTGAGGTTTCGCCATTTATTGTTGCTTCCTCGCTATGTCTCTTTACTAATTCAGCCAAGTATCCTTTTATCAGTTCCTGTTGTATTTCTGGCTCTACTAGTGCTCGCTTGTAAGCATCAGCCACAACCCCATCAATGTGTAACTTCTGCATAGAATTGAAACCATCAGTAAATGTCTCTATTTCATCAGCAAAAAACAGTAAGCGAAGCACCCCTAGTAAGTCATTCTCAGCAACAGGACGAACCTTTCTTTCCTTTTCGTGACACTCTTCACAAAGGGTAATCAAATAAGAATCAGGGTAATCCCAGGGGTCAGTATTGGGAAGATAGTCCCGGTGGTGGACAACTAGGGTAGATCCAGAGTCAAAGCATACCTGACAAGCCCACTCATCCCTTTCAAGGATCTCAAGGCGTTTCTTTTGCCAGCGCGGATCTTTCAGTTTTTCAGAATATTCACTTGGCATATTCCCCTCCTTTTGTGGTCTAGCCACTTACGTACCTCAAAATAAAGTCCCTTGGCATTTAGCCAGTGCATACCAGTTAGAAAATAGCTGGTCTAGCACATCCTCATAGTCCTCGCTTACCCACCACTCTTTAAAGGCTTCCCGCCATTCTCTACCGGTATGGTGAATTTCCCGCTTTAATTTCTCCACTAAATCGGCATCGTAGCCAAACTTTATCAACCACCCGGTTTGACCTGTAGCATTGCCTGATTTAATACATTGAGTCAGATTAGCCACTTACCTAACCTCAACTTCAAAATAATATTAGCTGCCTTGTAGCCAATGAATCGGTCTCTCTTATATCTTCCCTGCCGGGGAGTGGTACTATTCTGCCCTCTCTATATTCCTTGCTATAGACCGGGGAGGCAGACTCGGTGCCTATGCCAAAGCGACTCCAATGGTCATGCCATATAGCGCAGCGTAACTTCTCATGGTTAGTGATTTCCAGCGGCAGTAACCTCTTTTTCTCCTGGCCATATTCTTTCAATTCGCCGACTCGTTTTATCTTGGTAAGTTGGTCCTCCCGACATTCAACCTCTATATAGTTGTCCAACATAACCGTTATGCCCAAGGTCTGGCCACCTTTGTATGCGCCGCCGATGACAAAGCCGTCGCGGCCATCTGAGAGCCTTACCCTTTTGTCCAGGTCAAAGGTTATCATCACTCTCCTTTTACCCACCTCAAGGTCAGCTTGTTCATCGGCTCTAGGACATTCCGGAGTCGGTGTGTGCGTCCTATCCAATCCACCATGTCAGCCCGGTTTTTGAATCCATCCAATACTGCCTCATCCTCTCTAACCACTTTAACCGCAAAGTAATCTCCATAGTGCTTCAGCTCACCACCTTCCGCATTAAGAACCCATCTTCTTTCACTGCAAAATATTTGGGCAACGCCCAGGATCTCCCGCCCCTTGCTTCTCGGCTTATAGACCATCTGCGCTACCTCACCAACTTCCCAATCCCGGTCCCGCCGGCGGAAGCGGAAGGTGGTAACCTCGGGCTGCTGGAGCTTTGGCCACTTCTTTGAAAAGCCTAGTATTCTCACTTTGGCATCTCCTGTCTCTGTATCTCAGCTACTTCCAATTCCCAATACCAGCCATCATCTTTCTTTATGGCTTTCTGACTCCGTACCAAGTGCCCTCGATATACTTCACCGGCATACATAGAATCATTAGGGCGGACTCGATAAATAGTTCCATGTTCTGCAAAGTTATAGGGTATATGAAGATACTGACAATTCTCTGCTATAAGACAATCATCTACAAAGGGCTTCGGTGCTTTGTAGTCTTTCTCCCCCTTAAACAGGGCTATGTGAATACTCTTACCTTCCCAGTCAAACCTTGACCAATCAAAGTCGCGCCCAGGATAACCACAAACCGTAGAATTATGCTTGTTAATCTTATATTGCTTTATCATTTCAGCTATCCTTCTTAAAGATAAGAGTTGTTATCTACTTTGAAGTTAATACTAACAAGATACCTGCCAAGTAAAACGCTGGGGCAATTGCAGATATTAAGTCAGGCATAGTGAAGTAAGCCCCCATACAGAAAGCTCCTAATCCAGTTAAAATTACGCCAACCAATCTCATTTCGCTACCTCCAAGATAAGATTCAAAATCTATTTCCTTGTCTCTATCCAGTATCTAATGAGCCTAACTGCTGACCCTAGAAATCAGCTCCCGCCCTCACCTTTTTCGCTTTCCACATACAGCCTCTCACTTCCTCGGCTCTTTTTCTTTCTACACTTTGGGCATTTCTTAAACCAGTCCTTAGCTGTATATTCATAACCGCATTTAGTACAGTGAAGTATCGGCATTACTTCTTATTCACCCTGTGGGGGCTGTTTACTAAATCTGACTATTAGGTTTTAACCTTACTAATCAGCAACCTTCACCCCCACAGGTTGCCAGCTAGTATCTGTTGTCCAACTTCTAACCCCGATACAAGGGCGAGTAGTTACATCCTAGTCCAACTGACATCGGTATGTAGTTGGTATCCTTCCCTCTCGGGTAGCTGGCTCCTTGCTGGCTACCTCTATCAGTATCAAAACGTCAGGAGTATTGCCACCAGCAAGCTATTCAGTTGTTAATCCTCCATTACTTAGGGTTTCTCTTTATGTGGTCTACGACTTCGGTGATCTGATCGGGCTTCAAATCCTTGAACTCTCGGATATTCCACCCCTTTTCGGCATTACAGAATTGGCCTATGTCCATTGTGCCCCAGTTGCAGAGCTGTGCCGTTTCCTTGAGGGCTTCTATTGTGTTTGCGGCTGGCTCATGTGGTGCCTTTGGGCTAGTTACCTCACTTGGCTGTGTGCTTGCTTGGGTTTCTGGTTTAGATTCGTTGTCCTTTTTCTTTTTCTCATTGCACCAGCCACCTTCAGGCTTTTTGTGTGCGTAAAAATCCCCATACTTTCCAGTCTTTTTGTCAAAGGAGCAATTATGCTCCTCGCACCAGTGTTCTTTAGGGGGAGTAACAATTGGATCCGGCGGCTCTGCTGCCTCTGGTGGTAAGGATGGTTCCCCACCGTTAAGTTCTCTAGCCTCGCCCTCAATAACCTCACCAGTCGCTTTGTCAACCACCTTATAGGCAGCTTCCATATATCGTTCATCTACCGTCTCAATATCTTGAGGCATCTCACCGGGATATTGCCTGTCCAGTGCCAGCCTTTCAGCACGCACACAAGCCTGATTGAGATGAGTGTTACCTTTATCCTGCCCCTTAATGCTTGCAGTTCTCTCAATACCTCTAAGTCCAAAAGCCTCAGCGCCGGTATCAACGTCCTTAATGTGGACAAATCCATAGATACAGTTAGGGTCAGCCGTATCACCGAGTATTTTATCAATTTCCATTTGGGAGGCTTTTCTCGGTGTCATATCAAGATAGGAGAAGTTATGCTTCCTCTGTGCCAACAGCCGGGTAGCCCCGATACCGATTTGTATTGACCAATCTATTACCGGATTGCCTTTCGAGTCTAATACTACTTTGCCGTCCTTTTTCCGCTTATACCCGACTAGATATAAATGCTTCATAAGCGGATTCAGCTGATAGGTCTGGCATAAAAGAATACACTTTTGCTTTTCGATTAGTGGCGCACTCCCCCAAAGGGTGTTAACTATTTCAGTAGCCACGTTCCGAGTAATAACGGCTGCCCCTTGATATTTCTCTAGTGCCTTAGTCATTCCAGGTCCGTATTCTTTTTCCATGATTTCCCTCCTCGTTTTTATATTTAGGCTCGCTAAACCCTCCCTTTCATAGCGACTTGCCTCTCTCTCGATGCCTTCATGCTGTGTTCTAAGCCAATCCCAGCAAGCTATGAATGCCTTGCCTGAATCTGGAGCAATATAGATGTTCAACTTAGTTCCACAGACTTTACACTTAGACTTTCGGCGGATTTTATCTAAGTCTGCTATGGTTGTCTTATCATCTTCCCAGATTGGCATTTAAGTTTCCGCCTCCGTTATTAACTCCTTACTTTAACTCGCTTGCTGGTGCTTTAGCTTTAGCATATTCCAATAATCTCTCGGCCTCAGTTTGTACTAGGGACATATCATCCCCATTAGCTTCTACCTTAAAGCCAAGCGTACCTTTTACAGCAGCTTGTTCAAAGACTACCCGATACCTTTGCTCGATTTGATAATGCCTTATTTCCTCTACCATCTCTTACCACCTACCTTTCTTAGCCTGTTTTCTCACCATTGCAATGAGAACGATAACGGCTATTAGTAATGCTGTTCCCACTCCTACCAGTGACCATATAGCAATCATTAATTACCTCCTCCCTGGGGGAAGCCAGACTGACTCCCCCCATATTTCTGTTTCACCAGCTCCTTGGTGGCTTCCTCTGTGTGATATGGTATCCCACACATAAGGCAGTAAGGGTTTCCATCCTCGTCAGAGATTATGAGATGGCTACCACAATGTCTACAGATTTCCTTAGTCTTGGTTGTTACCAACTCTCATCCTCCAGAGATAATGCGTGTTATCTTTAATCAGCCTTGATTAGTTCCTCAGCCAGCCTCTTGATATTCCTCTTCATGGATTCAAGCTCATCAATCCGGCCATGACATACAGTACGGTAAGCATCTGAGAAAGATGGGGTGCCTGCTGTGTACCAAAGGTCACGTATTCTCTCGTCTATCAGGCAGTCTATTTTCTCTACCAATATCTCAATATCACTTCTTGCTTTTGCCGGTGCTTCTACCATCATCAGTCCTCCCAAATAAAATGAACCAGGCTATACGGATACGGTTTTTTAGTGGCAAGGATTTAATAGCAGTCTGTACTCTGGGATACCTACTTGTTTGTATATCAAGGAGCTTATACTTGATAGCCTTTAGCACAAGCTGAGTTCTGTTCTTTACATTGAAGACACGGTAAAGCAATGTCAGGCGGTTCCTGATAGTGCCTTCCGTATAGTTTAGTGTCTTGGCTATGCGCAGTGTGCTATATCCCTGACTTATCATGGTCATAATTGTCCTATCTAGTTCTGTTAGTTCCATCGCCACCACTTCATCGTTGAGAATATAAAATGGATGTCTAAACGAAACCAGCGGTCAAACTGTAATTTTCTCGTTACTACTTGCAAATTCTGCATCTGATTAGCAGAGTAATCTGGCGTAAGATTATTCAAATCGATGGTTTGTTTAGTATGGTCAACCCACTGTTCAATAGTTTCCACTGCCACCCTCCGCTTTTAATAGAGATGACACCAAAAACGATTAGTGCTACAGGCGATAAAATAGATAAGCAACCACAAAAAGAATGCGATACATGCACATCTCGCCCATCGTATTTTCAATACTCACCCCCTACGGCTTCCCGGCACATATTGAGATGGTTTTCTAATTGATTTGGTGTATGAATCCTGGTAGGGTTTAGCCGGATATAGAAACCCTGGTCTGTTTCACTGACTGAAGTAGATATATCCATCCGCTTATCGAGCTTAACCTTAACCTTCCGATTACCAGACAGATCATTTAACTCGGTCTGTATAGGATTAATGTCTATCTTCATCGCTCACCTCATAAACAGTCTTTTGATGTTTGCTATTACCCGGTGGCAAAAACCGCCCCAAAATCGGTTCTGTGCAGTCACAACAATGCTAGGATCGTTCTTGATTATGTGTACATACTGCCGGGTTACACCACCGTATTGCTTCCCCATCTTCCCCCCTAGTCCGGGCTTATAATCACGCTTTATGGCTATCTTGTCTTCTAATGTCAATCTTGATGGTCTCATATCTCCGCTTCTTCTACTCCTGATTCAATTAGGTCAAATACTGGTTGCCAGACCCTTTGATCGCCTATCTGGTAGTTTCTTATCGTCTCATCTTTCAACTCATTAGTTCTTTCTAAATCCCCAATCTTATTCTCAAGTCTTTGAACCAACCTTCTCCACTTAGTATCACGGTCTTGAATAAGCAGATAGAGACGCTTACTAATGTGCATATCACGGAGCGGCTCAGGAACACCCACATAGTGATAGATGGAGTCGTGCTCACAACCTGACTGTTTCTGGAACCATCCCTGTAGTCCGTACCCACCCCTTTTTTCGTCTCCAAATTCCTGCCTACAAAACTCCCGGTGTCCTAAGAATTTGATCCTCTCAACTGTTTCGGGTTCCCTACCCTTAAACCTTAATTCAAAAGCTCTAGCCATTGTCTGCACCCTCCCCTCTTTGTTTTTATTTTTAGTGTAGACCAGTGGCCCCCCCCCCGAAGTTTTATTTAGTTAAAATTCAGTTAAAATTTGGTTAAAAAATAAAGGCTAGGACTAAACCCTAGCCTTACTTAACGTAATATTTTTTAGCTTCGGTTAATAGACTATTTTGTCAAGTTAGCTAAAATTAAGTCTATTAACATTATGGAGGCAAGATATATGTTCTGTCAAGTAGTTTATTGACGACTTTTAGCTATCCCCTACTAAAGTACTACTTGGCGTTTATTGACATAAGTATTCAGATACCTAAAAAGGAAACAAAAAATAAGCCCCTTTCGGGGCATACATTTCATTACCTATTAACAGTAAAACGGCTGTAGATGAATCCTGATGCATCTCATGGGCTAATCAGAATTTGGGGACTCCAACCACCTTAGCTTGTAGAAAGCCACGTCAGCTTTAAGCTGCTCGTTCTCTCTAAGAATCTGGACAATATCAATCTGCTTATATCCCGGGGTATGTCCACACTTGGGGCAAACTCTCCGCTCGCCTATTGTTTCATATTCTATGCCATGTGTTGGGCAAGGCATCTCAGACTCCATATATTTGAACTCCGTACAGGATACCAGTTCCTATTAGGATACCGATTATTACCCAGAAACATTTTTTAAGGGTGGATATTGATCTACTATTTCCCTTTACCTTTTCTACCAATCCACCATTCTGTGTATCTGGCACACCGAGGAGGACTGTCTTGATTACAGTCACATCTATAGCCACTGCATCTACCATTTTGGTTAATGAGTTAATTTTCTCATGTTCTTCTTTTGTCATTTTTCAATCCCTCCAGTAAAGTCTTATGTTTTCCAATTCTGCTTGTAGTCACTAAGGGACTCACCCGGTGGCATCATAGAGTTGTTAGCGTCTTGATTTGGAGTATATTTCGTTCCCCAAAGTAGATGACCTAGTAATACACCGGCACTCAAAACTAACCAATCGTGCCACTGTATGTGAATAAATCTATTGAAAAGGTAGCAAGCCCATAGGATCATGAAAGTCCAAAGGATAGGGTGGTTATGGTAGAAGTCTCTGATGATATAAGTCCAAGGTCTACCACCTATTCTTGACCACCACCAGCGATATGAGTTGTACCATTTATCTGTCATTACTTATTCACCACTTTACTTATGCTCCAATGGATACCCATTTCACCTAGGGGGAAACTAAAGAGAACCCACAATTCTATTGGAACTTCCTGCCCTGTGACAACCATGAAGCCGACACATGAGCCAAAGTAAACTGCTAAATAGGGCATAACAAACGCTTTGAACAGAGCTGCTAAGTCTTTCATTTTAACTATTATCACTTCTTGAGATTTCAACCCATTCAGTCCCATTATGGATAAACATGATTCTGTCATCCACATGGTCCATTACAAAGTTGGCTCCACCTGCCAGTATAAATGTGTCTGCACCAGTAGCATTAGCTATAGTCACGGTGTCATTGGCTCCAGATGTGGTGGCCTTAAGTATTAGAATTTCCCCCTCACTCCCTCCCTCACAAGTATCTAATTGGTCAGCACCTGCGCCTACACCGCCCTCGACTGTGATAGTATGATAAGCCTTGGTCTTTGTAACTACCCCTGTAGCTATTGTTAATTCTACGGCAGCTTCTAAGGCTATATTAGCTTTTAGGAAGTTAAGATTATCGCGGACATGGGTATTCATATCGGCGAATGTCAAAACTGCTGCTGCCCATGTTTTAGGATTAGTCCAACCCATAGTTACCTCCTTAAGAACCTAATATATGAGGCCCATCTAATTCGCTAGTATCTAATGTGAATAGTGTTAAGAGCTCATAAGCCCTTTGAATTTCCAACCCCCATACACAAGTTGGTATTCCAGTAGGATCATCACTAATTGAGATAGAGTTTATAAAACAATCGGCATTAAGTCCAAGATTGGTACAAACAACTGTTATCAAGTCGGATATTTCCCTGGTGATTATCTGCGTCCTCAGGGCATCAGTGGAACCCTTTATGGTGCATGTGGTTCTAGCTATGGGGTCTTTATATCTAGCCAAATGATAGTTCACCAATGATTGCATTGCTTTTCTTTCTGTTCCCTCTGCCCATGTAAGATTCATAACACGCCTACCATATTCCTGTATGGAAGTAGAATCAGTGGCACGAACC
>Ga0307377_10002256_pt1 | contig 22989 bp, 19 predicted proteins | sample TR3MG_FD_202535 | JGI IMG/M metagenome (GOLD analysis project Ga0307377, IMG submission 202535) | Soil microbial communities from Risofladan, Vaasa, Finland - TR-3 | ecosystem: Environmental > Terrestrial > Soil > Coastal area > Acid sulfate soil | place: Finland: Risofladan, Vaasa | collected...
GCCATGCCCTTGCTTATAGCTTGAACTTAATCGCTGCTAATTCCATAGCTTCCTTCTCATTGGCAAGCCCTAGCTTGACCACTTGCTTTACCCAGTCCCTACGGTATTGGTAAACTGCTTGCCTGTAGTTAGCTTGGCTGGCTATCTTTGCCCATGAGATAAGCTCTCGCCTATGCTCTGCCTTAGCTTGATGCTCTGCCTCGATGCGCCCAAACTTAGTCTGGACCTTGGCTTGAACCTTTGCCTCGGCACTCCTGTGGTGTCTTGTTTCCATTGGTACTCCTTGGTTGATTGTTAATCTCACAAGCCAGACCACGACATAGCCGTGGGCTGATTGTAAAATTTACTCGAATAACTCTAAGACTAGGCCGACAAATGCCGCGCCCATGCAGAATAATAAAAACCAGGCACTAACAAGCATAAACGTTTCCATCAGATCATCTCCAACGTGCCGTCATTGCAGATCTTGATCGTCACTGGTTTGCCATTATCATCAATCATTACGATTGTCTCACTCATATTATTCTCCTTGTGCTGTTAAGGATTAGCCCTTAGGTGAAGACACTATCGGGGGAGTGATAATGCCTTCGGTAAAGGTTATGCCTTGGTTGTTAACTGGCTTCTGTTGGAGTTGATAAAGGCTAAGAGATTCTCTTTCTCAGCTAATACTTTCTCCCATTGACTAGCGTATAGCGTAGTAGGAAACCTACCGCCATGGCCGTAAAGAGAGACAGCTCCCTTAACTGAAACCTTGAAGTGAATAACTCCATTAAGCTCTGCCTCTAGTCTAGCTTTCTCTGCTTTCGCTGCCTCTAGTTCAGCTCTCAATCCCTGCACTTCTTCTTGTGATAAATTACTCATGTTCTTGCTCCTCTGCCTGGTAAACAGGCCGTGTTTAGTTGTTGTTGGTTCAGTTCCCAATCGACCGAATCGAACGAAAATGCACTACTGCACCGACCGTGCCAACATAAAATCCAGTGATTTCAACTACTTGTAATTTTTACATCGACTAAATTTTACACGGTTCCATGAAAGTTTTTCAAACGCTCCGACAGTACCAGATCAATACCAAGACACAACAAGACAAGGTAGTTACCAAAGCCCAGACAATCAAGATAGCAGTAGCAATACCCAGTTGGCGAAACGCCCTTGTCATTCCAAAGGGGGAAGGGATACACTTCTTTTTCTAGTAGACAATGCCAGTCCGTCAAGTATTCTGGGCGACATAGCCTTGCTGTTATCACATCAACCCAGTCTACCTAATACCTAGCTACACATACGCGAAGTAATTGAGTTGCCAGAGATTCGTGCGTGCGTGGTGTGTATGGGATTAGGTAATCCATCAACACAATGCAAAGAAAGGGTGTAATAGGGTATAGTGGTCACGGGGTAGAGCTCAGTTAACGGGTTAGGCTAGGGAGAAGGCAGACGGGTTGGAGCCAAGGAAGGCTTGTAACACGTTCTAACTGAGTTTAAAATGGCCCAGCTGGGTTCTAATTGGATGTCATGTTGATGAGTTCCCATTGATTTGACTAGCCCACCAGTTAGAATCCGGCACCTTACGCTATATAATTGTAAGAATTACTTGCATTGTACTTGATATGAGTCGCATATTAGGTGAATGGGCGACATGACTAAGGCACTTCTAGCGAAAAAAAAGGAACAGGCTATAGACCGAGCGACTGAAGTTGAGCTTCAGGTATTGGATACGGCTCATGCGTTGTCTGAGGAAGTGCTAAAATATTGTGTTAAGGAGTTGCAGACGGAGGGTTCTACATGGAACAGGCTTCGTCGTAAGCTTGGGCTTGAGCCTCAGGAGCATTCTTGGCGTATGCTGAAGGATACCTTGTGTAGTTCAGTGATGCCAGAGACCGAGGAAGAGGCATTCAAGGCTATGCAGCACAACACTCAGGATATGGTTGTGCGGATTGAGGGTGTCTTGGATCAATTGCATGATCGGGTGAGACAGGCATACGGGAATAAAGAGGAGCCTGCTATGTTTAAGGTCCAGTTGGATGCGATGAAGCTACATATGGAAGCCCACCAGAAACGATTTGAACATTTCTTAAAGATGCGTGAGATGAAACTGACTGATCGTCAGAAGCATGGAGCGTCGATTATATTCCAACAGAACTATTTTATACCTAGACCAGGGCAGAGAGATGCTTCTGGTGGTGTGAAGTTTGTTGATGGGAAACCTGTTATAGACTTGGAACAAAACAACCAAATAGAGGAGGGCTCACAAGATGGCCAAATCAAAAGTAAAAGCAAAAAAGGTAACAAAGTCAAAAAAGGCAAAGAAAGTAGCAAAGCCAGCGAAAGCGAAGAAAGCTGCAAAGAAGATTAGGAAGTAGTGCCTAGCATTACTTACCCCATGCTCGTATTCATAGCGATAGCTTTCGTGGTGATTGTGGGCGGGTCTTACCTTCTAAGAAATACTCCCCTGGGCTGGTGACCAAATGATGCCTGGGTTTGACTGGAGATATGATGGGCCACTACTACTATCGTTGGTTGTGGTGGCCTTAATCTTTTTGGCAATAGGGATAGCTATAAACTAGGAGAATATGGAAACAGTCATCTCAAACTACAAACCTACTGCGCCTGCCATGAAGCTACATTCTTCTGACGCTAGGATTATCGTGTGCGTTGGTGGTCTAGGTTCTGGTAAGAGCTTTGCCGTAGTTAAAGAGATTGAGCAGTCTGCTATCCAATGGCCGAAGATGCCAATGGCTATGTATCGTAAGACCATGCCTGCTTTGCGAGATTCCACCCTAAAAGAATTTATGAAACATGTGGACCCAATCCTGGGTAAATATAAGTATAGGGAAGATACCTTTAATTTCTTGGGTGATTCCTATATGAACTTCCGTGGACTAGATGAGGCTACTAAAGCTAAGTCTACCAACTACGCCCTGGTAGTTATGGAGGAGGCTGAGGAGTTTACGATTGAGGAGTTCCGTAGGCTGAACGAACGGATCAGGGAAAAGGGAGATTGGCCCCTAAGATTGATATTAGTATTGAACCCAGTTGATGAAGAACATTGGATATATGACCAGTTCGTTCAGAACAAGGCTGCCTGGGATGCTGTTGGTGGGTGTGAAGTTATCCACTTTTCTACCTACGATAATATAGAAAACCTACCAGAAGGGTATATAGATCAGGTTACTGTTGGCATGACGGCCGATGAGATCGACAGGTACATCAATGGTAACTGGGGAACCCTTCAAAGAGGGGAGCCAGTCTTCTCTAAGATGCTTAGACCTGACCTTCACCTGAGGAAAGTTGACCTAGAAATAGGCATGATCCTACTAAGAGGGTGGGATTTTGGGTTCAATCACCCTGCCATATCCTTTAGGGTGGTGGATAAACTAGGAAGAATGAATACCAAACATGAAATGTTGGGCGATAAAGAGGACTTAATCGACTTCGCACCTAAGGTTTTGCACAGAACCAACTTGCTTTTCCCCCCAGATATGCCTGTATTTGACTTCGGAGATCCCCGAGGTCACGATAAAGCACAGAATGGTAAGGGTACTTGCTTTGAAACACTCAGAGAATTTGGGATTCATGCCATTGGTGAGCGTGGATCTAGGGAATATGTTGAAGAAGGCATCCGTCAAATGAAGAAAGAGTTCTCAACATTGATAGAAGGGGTGCCAAAACATACTATTGACCCCTCATGCACCATACATAGAGCTGGATTCTTTGGAAAATACATCAGAGACTTGGACGGAAGACCTAAGAAAGATGGGTATTATGAACATGTGATGGACTCTTCACGCTACATTAGTCATCATCATAAGCAAGCAGATGCAATTGCAAACGCAATAACCCAGTCTAAGGTAGCTAGACAATCAAGGAACGTCCTTAAAAACCGATTTACAGGATACGGGAGACATAATGGCTAAACGACCCCTCGACTATAACTGGGCTAAAGATAAAGAATTTTCTGCCTCGTTGGGTATTAACTTACCGTCGATATTAAAAGAACTCGAATCTCAAAGAAGAGAGCGAGAAGAAGTTTGGCAAGAGTCTTATCGTGCCTGGTCAGTAGATCGCACTGGAGCAGATAAGAACTATAACGGGATGGCTGACTTACAGATCCCTCAGTTAAGAAAAGAAATCGAAACAATGTCCCGCCGAATTTACAAAGGGATGTTGCCTGAAGATTACCTAAAGGCAGAGCCAACAAGTTTTCAGTACACTGATTTAGCTGAAGTAAACATGCAGTTAGTCCGTCACTATTTTGATAACATCATCAAGTTTAAAACTGTTGCAATGCCTTGGATTAAACAAGGTGTTACATTCGGAACAAGCCCTATCAGATCCTTCTGGCATAAAGAAGAAAATGAAATGATGTTTAAAAAGCGCGATCCTAAGGTTAACGCTTCTGGAATAATAGAGTTTAACTCTAGAGATGTTAGTGAAATGGTAACACTTTATAACGGACCAAAAGTTCGCTCTGAAGATATTTTTAATACCTATGTCTACCCACACAACGCTGCAAGATCCGAAGATATTGAAATGGTTTTCTGGAAAACTAAAGTTAGAAAACATGCGCTTAAGAAAAAGGCAGCAGATGGAATGTGTGAGGGCTTTGATGAGTTCAAAGACACAGGCAAAAAAAGAGACACATCTGATTACAAAGCCGAGGAGAGACTATTACAGTTTGGTGACTCAGGTTTATTCCTAGCTCTGGATGGTGATGAATATTTTGAAATGGTAGAGATCTGGTGCAAGCTGGTTCTTCCAGGCAATGACTATCCAGTGTCATGTGTTGTTGAGATTATTAATGGAGCATACGTTACGAGAGTACAAAGAAACCCATATTGGCATCAGCAAATCCCCTACGACTTCTTTAGATTCATAACGCCCCTGCCTGGAGAATACTATGGAAGAGGATTACCTGAGGCAGCGTCTTCACTACAGCATCAGCTAGACGACACAATGAACCAGACAATGGATTCAAATACTCTTAGACTTAACAACATTACAATCATCAACCCTGCCTACGCCCCGAACTCAGATTCTTTTGAGATCGAACCGAATGCAGTTTGGTGGGCAGATCCGAACGCCGTAAAACAATTGGAGTTCCCAGATCTGAGCACTAGTGGTTTCCAGGCCGCAGGAGCCCTCAGGAACATGATTTCAGAACTTTCCGACAATCAGCCTCAACTTCCAGATCCTATCGCTGGTAAGGCTCGTAGCACCGGACAAGCGCAAATGGCGATTAACGAATGGCAAACAGATTTATTCACGTTCATCGACTTTGCTTGCGAAGACGCTTTAAATTCTCTAGCCTACAAAACACACCTATTGATCCAACAAAACATAAAGGATGATGAGGTGATAAAGATCACTGGCAGGTACGCAAACACCTACCTAGAGAGATATGTTACTGCCAATGAAGTCGTTGGCCAGTATAGGTTTAAGTGGATTGGAGCTCTCCAGATAGAGAACGTAGCTATCAGGACTCAGCAGATCTTAAACTTCCTTAAACTATACCCGACTCTACCACCAGAAGCACAAAGCAAGATCAGTCTTCAGTGGGAGAACTTAATCATTAAAATCATGCGCGATGGATTCAACATTAAGGACATCGAGAACATAATAGAAACCAGCAAGATGAAGGCTTCTACACCACCATCCCTTGAGGAAAAGATCCTTAAGCTTGGCGGTAAGATTGAGGTTAATGAGTCAGATGATGATGAATTACACATCAGATACCATGAGCAGCAGCAGTTAATGGATAAAGATATTTATACAAAGGCAGAGAGGACTAGACACAACCTCGCTCATAGAGAACAATTGAAAAATAAACAGGCGGCAGCCCAAATGATGCAACAACAAATGGCGGCCATGCAGCAAGGGCAACAGCAGCAAGGTCCGTCAGCAAAAGGAACACCTGGAATGATGCCACAGGGAGCACCGATGTCGGATGCTATAAACCCAGGGGATATGAACAGGGGAATGCGAGTAGAAAATGGAATCTAAATTTTTCGATCACGTTATAAACGAACTCTCTCAAGAGGACATCGAAACACTTCGTGCGCTACACACATCATCTCTTTGGAGGAAGTATAGAGAAGTCTTGCTTCGAGCCAAGGAAGCTTATTTTTTAAGCATCCTTCCTGAGATGGACACTAACAAAACATTTCAAGGCAAGGGTATGGTTGCGGGGATCAATTACTGCATTAACCAACTGCCTGTTGTTTTGGCAGGAGACTCACTAAAGAAGAAGCGGCAGGAAGAAGTTATTAAGAGGGCTGGTTTATAATGAATGATGAAATAGAATCAATCCTAGCTAAGATACAAGAAGCGCAAGAGGACACTCTTCAGCTTGTAGAAAAGCGTGGAGAAGAAATTGACCCTGAAATGATCCAGTCTTTTGACAACATAATGGATCTGCTTAGGGAAATGGAATAGTCGTTAAACCCTACTGATCGTATTGCTCTCTGGCAGAGGGGGCAAAGCTTGGTCGGTAGGAATTTTTTAATTAATAACTCTGCTCTCGTTATGTGGGGATCGTAAACACTTCGCAGCACTGTCGATATGTGCAAGGAGAAACAGAATGAACCAACAATTTAAACCTCAAACGCCTCCAGGTCAGCAACAAGCTGTACCTGATCACCGTTTTGAAGAACTTCAAGCACAGATGAAGAAGATTGAGATGCAAAATCAGCAGCTCCGTGGACACATCGACGCTATGACTCAGCGACAAAACCAGAACACGCCTCCGCAAGAGGAAGAAAATGGTTTTAAACCTGAAGTAGCACAACAGCTTGAGAAGTTTATCAAGAAACACGTTGAACCCCTTCAGGCAGAATTGAAGAATAGCTTAGGCTTACTCTATGATTCTCAAGATGAAGTTAGGTTTCAGCAAACTTACAATGGAGACCGATGGTCTAAGTTCAGACCTAAGGTTGAGCAGCTTCGTCAGGAGATGCAATCACAAGGTAAGTGGGTTACTCGAGAACAAGCTCTACAGATGGTGTACTTTGAAGAAACTGGCAAGAAGCCAGCTCCAGAGCAGGGCAAACAGGAAACAGCCACTCCGGTTTATGATCCATACTTTAATGGACTAGTAGATCCGAACACAGGACTTCCCGTTAAGCAGCAAGCTACTGAACAACAACCTCAAGAGATGTTCCCACAAGAACAGACTCAGGGTAATTGGCAGCAAGCAGCTCAAAACCAGCAACAAAATCAACAGCAAGCTCCGCAGCAAAACGGAATGAACGCACAGGGTAATCAACAACAAAATCCTGGCTTCACACTTCCTCAACAGGGAGTTAATTCTGCCTTTGCTCCAGAGCACCAGACAGTTCGCGCACCAAGGGAATTGTCTATCAACGCTAGTGATGCTGAGCTGGAGGCGTTTGAAAAAACAATGGGTGATATCCCATTCTAAGGAGTATTAAATGAGCGCACAATTACAAAGTAGCTTCAGTGCCAACGCCCAAACATACATTTCGGCGCAGACACTAAAGCGAATTAACAGAGACGTTATCGTTTACGGTATGGGTAAGAAAGAAAAACTACCTGAGCGATTTTCAAAAACATTCCAATACACTCGTTATGAGAAATTGGATCTTCCATACTCTGCACTTTCTGAGGGCGCAACCCCTACAGATAACGCGCAGATGTCCATCTCTACAGTTTCGGCTGTGATGGATCAGTGGGGAGATTTTATCAATCTTTCTGATGTAGCTGTTATTACTGCGAAGCATCCATCCCTTCAAAAAGGTATCGAGCTTTTAGGTGAACAGGCTTCAGAACTTATTGATAGAGAGTGCATCAAGCTTTTATTGTCTAACACGAACGTATCCTACGGTGGCGTAGCTACTTCGCGTGTTACTTTACAAGCTGGTGAAGTATTGTCATCTACAGTAATTAAAAAAGCTGTGGCTGCCCTACGAAACCAAGGTGCTCGTCCATCTTCTGGCCGTCACTTCTCTGGTCTTCTTGATCCTTCAGTGGAACAAGATGTTATCGGAGACGCCACATTCCTAAACGCAGCACAATATTCAAATATCAGCGCACTACAAAATGGTGAAATTGGTCTTTGGCAGGGTGTTCGTTGGATGTGTTCTAACTTGTTACCTTCTATGTCTCGTCTAGCAGATACTTCTGATGGCGCGGCTGATGGCGGTAACTTAGCTAACTCAACTTCTTACTTCTACCAAGTTGTTGCTGTTTCTAACAGCACTGGCTTTGAGGTAGCTAGTACACAAGTTATTACTCAAGCGACTGGTGCTGCTGATGAATCGGTAACGATTGATATGCCAGCTACATCGGGCTTTAAGTACAATGTTTATTTCGGAGACTCCGCAATTACATTGAAACTATCTAGCTCGTTGAACCTACCAAGCGCGTCAGTAGTAGTGACTGATGTTCCATCAAGCGGAGCAACTCCACCTGCATATCCGAATACAGCCATCATTGCACACAATGTGTGGATCATGGGTGATGAGGCATTTGCAGTACCAGAGCTTATGAGCCTTCAAACCTTCATTACTCCTGCTGGAGCTTCGGATTCAGATCCTTTAGCACAGCGTCGTAAAGCTGGTTGGAAAGTTATGTTCAAGCCCGTTATTTGTAACGAGGAATTCCTTGAACGTATCGAAGTAGTAAGCGCATATTAATAAAGCTTGGGGGGCGGGAATAATCCTTCCCCCTATTTATCCAAGGGGATCAACATGGCGAAGAAAGTAAAGAAAGCAGTTAAAGTAGAGGCTGTTGAGACTACTGAAGAAGTGGTCGTTAAGGCTCCAGTTAAAGAGGCAAAAGGCCTGTCAGATGACGACATGGTTACTATTGAAATTCCAGTTCACGTTAAGATTGCTGGAGTTAGATTACAACCAGGCGTTCATAAAGTACCGAGACACCAAGCTAGAGATATAGCTTCTATTGCAAACAAAAAGATGTCAGCAGATTTGCACGCTCTTTCTGTTACCAGCAAAAGCTACCTAGTTAATAGAGCGTTGAACGGGGCTATCAATGTTAGAGAAGTAGACGACATTAAACTAAGATAAGGGGGAACAATGTTACCATTAACGGATGAGACATTCCACACACTAGGGCCGAAAGATCTAGGAATAGATCCTGAAAAAAAATCTATCATGTCTATGGACATAGCTAAAACAACAAACCATACAGGCGAGCAAATTCATATAGCTGTGCCAATATATGCAGATGACGACAGAATTGCAGTATCAAGAAGACTGGGCTTTGCTTACTCTTTGATCCAAGATCGAATGGAAGCTGAGAACAAGGCTCTTAAGTTTGTTAAGGGTCGTTCACTTACTATACATCGCGGTGAAGAGATCATCGGAAAGAATGAGCAGCATTTCGCTAACAAGCTTAAGGCTCTCACTAAGTTAGTTACTAAGGGCAAGATGAGCGAGAAGGAGTTTGTTGTTGAAAAAGAACATCTTATTATTGCGCTCAAAGAATCCAATGAAGCTACTCAGGCAGATGTAGACCACGCTAGAAAAGAAATTGAGGCAGCAAAAGAGCTACCGAAAGAATAAGAGGAAGACATGGCAAAGCTGAATATGACTAGAGGAGAATTGATCGAAGCGGGACTCGACTTAGCAGCGAGGCCCGATCTAATTTCACAAGCTCGACTCTGGTTGAATCTCTTCTTTGAAGATGTCTACCTTAACCAAGACTTTGATTGGCTCATCAAGACTCTTGATGGGCAATCACTTTCTAATGGAATGGCTATGCCGGAAGATTACCGCGCAGCCAGGTCAGCAATACTACATACTCCGAATGGTTCCTATAGGAACATACAGATTACAAATGATGTTGAGGTTTACGATAACAAGAGAGATCCGAATGCGACCAACAGCACTCCGCTGATGATCTTTGCAGATCACGATCAAAGGAAGTTCTTTTTAATTCCAGGCCCAGGAACGGGTTATTCTTTAGATCTAAAATACTTCTACCTACCAGTCCTTCCTGACTACACAGATTCAACTACTGATTTAGAAAATGTTAAGTGGCAGCTATCCTCACACATCATTATTGATTTTATTAAGGCAATGGCATTTGAGTTTAACGAGGACTCTAGACAGGGTGAGGCGTTTCAAAATGTCATGGATAAGATTATGAAAGCTAAGATGAATAACAAAGACTCACGCGCTGGATCTTCAAAGCTGAAGTACGGCAAGAGTTTTAGAAAGAGAATCTACTAATGCAGGAAAAGGAAGTCTCATTTCCAATAGAGTCGTTCTCGGGAATCAATAGGAATATTGACCGCGAGAAGCTTAGTCCTGCAAACCTGCACTCTGCAAAGAACTTGTGGGAGAAGAGACTTAATGTTTTGGAAACACGCGGAGGGTCTGAAGAGTTCGCCACCTTCCCTCCGAATGTTTCTAAAGTTCTTAAGTTAAAAAAGCTATACAAGTCTAATGGTGAGAATGTTCGTATTGCGGCAATAAGATGTGATCGGAATGTTAACCCACTAATATACGAACTAAACCTTGCATTTGATACGACTCCCAGCTCGGGGTCTTTCTATATTCAGATTGGCGATGATATTACTGGTGCGATTGAATGGGATGTTGCGGATCTTGGAGTTGCAATACAGGGTGAGCTTCAAGCACTAGATGGACTCTCCGGCGCAACTGCCTCTGGTTCATATGGTGGTGGAATTGTAATGAGGTTCCTCGCCGAGTCACTTACCGGAGAGTTTACTATAGTAAATAACACCCTGGATTTCGGTGGGCCAGTTGGCACCAGCATGTACGAAACATCTCCATACCTACTTGCAGACCTGCCAACTGGATTTGCCATTTCATTTGTAAACGACGCCTCTGGGTATTGGAATAAGAATAGACTGTTCGCATTAAATTACATCTCTGGCCCAGACTTATACGTTAGATTTATCGGCTATGGCTGGGAGCAGTGGTATAGAACTCCAGCGAGTTCTGTTTCTGGTTATGCAGGAGCAACAGATCAGAGGCTTGTTGTTACAATAACTCAAGAAATGAATGAGAACATAACCGGATACGAGATCTACTCAAACACAAACTGCGGATCTACTGTTACACCAGTTTATCAGGCAATGTGGGTCGGCTATAAAAACTTAATTGGCGTAGCTTCAGCAACACACGACTGGAGAAATGTGCCGCTTGGTCAAAGTGGCACTGTTACAACTGGAACAGAGGTTGGATTTACAAAAAGATCCTATGTTGGAACTCCGTTTGGAGACGAAACTGGTGGGAATTTACAGTGCGGGAAAACGTATTACGTTGCAATACTTCCGCATCACATAAAAATGCAGGCAGATGGCACACAGAGATGCTGCTATAGATCTCCGAACTCACTGAGAGTTGGTGACTCTTCTGTTACAGCCGTCTACGTTCCTGGAACTGGGAACACTGGCCTCATCACTATTCCTGGCATAGATGCATTAAGCATCACTCTTTTAGTAGCCATTGGCGAATCACCAGACCTTCTTCAGCCCTACCAGATATTTAATAATGTAACAACATCTGGGCTGTCTATAACAGAACTTCCAGAAACAGGAAATCCTGGCGTCATAGATATATATGCTGAAGGAAATAATAACTATACCTACCAATTTAGATTCGCAGATATTTCTCTCTACGATATGCTGGCTAAAATTTCTGATGATGGAACAGTTGCCCCTGTCTTTTGTGGCAGGGGGAATAAGAACGTAAATGATAGCAACTTTGCAGGCGCATCGTTTGCGTGTGAATATTATATTTACAATAACGTCGCCGGAAGACAGTACGCTGCAAATATGGGCAAGTCTTCTAAGTATTCATTGGAGCAAAATGGAGACATGCTATTTTTAACAAATGGCTATGATGTGGCAAACATACCAGACAACCCATTCGGCTCGCCTGGGTATTTTCATAGAACAAATACCAATTACTTTCAGACAGACGGGAATGTGGCGGCAACGGTAATCCAAGACTTCTACGAAAGATCTGCAAACGTGACGTTCACCGCATCTACAGATCTTGTGAATTTGAATAGCAACAGACTTAGAAATGGCGATATGGTTCGTTTCACAGAAATCAATACGACCACCGGAATAGTCGTTTACGATGGTACTCCTGCAACCATTTACTTCGTTCGAGATAAAACGAATGATACGTTTAAAGTCTCTCTAACTCTTGGTGGGGCTGCGATTAACTTAGTGGGTGATGGTACTGGCATAGCAGTCCTTCCTCAGCCCTCAGCAACCCTACCAATCTTTAAGTACATCTCCCAATTTCAGGGCAGCATACTTCTTAGCGGCGGGTACGAAACAATAGATCCGATTACTTTAAGTAAAAATTCAGCGGCGCAGAACACATACTTTTCTCAAGCCTTGAATCCGAATGCATTTACAATTCCAGGGTATTCTATCTATCAGACAATATCGGTGAAGGATGATGCTGAGGAGATTACGGGCATAGGTATTTACTCTAACAGCACTGGTCAAGAGGGTCCAATTTCTCAGCTTTTAACTACAAAAAAGAACAAGCTGTACGTTTTAAACGGACTACCTAGCTCTACTGGAGGAGTTCTAGATCCTTCTGTGAAGCAAGTTGTACTGTCTGCAAAGATAGGGTGCGTGAACCAGGACTGTATTATTAATACAACAATGGGAACGGTTATCGTTGACGTTGATGATGTGTATGTAATTCGTGGTGACGGAGAGCCTACACCTATTGGCAGAGAGATCTATCCAATCCTAAAGAAGGCAAATCTTTCAAACGCTCAAGCTGTATTCCACGATAAGCACGTTAAGATATCTTTTTACCATGAAGATTATGATCCAAATAATCTAGGGGCTGGCATTAACAATGTCGAGTTCTGGCTAGATGTGAACAAACTGATAGAACAAAAGGGTGTGTCTTCATGGGTTGGACCGATGATTGGCCATTGGAACCAGGCTTGTATTGTTGAAGATCGAGATGATGACGTTGGAGATTATAGGTACTGTTGCGAGGGCAATGATATTGATAATGCCCCAAGAATCTACAGGACAGATATAGAGCCCTCAGAGAGCGCAACATGCGTGGGTGACTTCGGGGTTCTTATGGAGTCAGAGATATCTACCAAAGATCTTGAGATCACACCTCAGGATAACAACTGGAACAAGCTGATTAAGAGAACGTACTGGAAGCTTAAGATCCAAAATGGCTCACAAGAAGCGGCAGACATCGAAGAAGATACCTACGTTGATGGCGTTCTAGTTGAGACTAAATCATTTGAAGCATATGGTGATGGTGATACTGACTTTTCAGATCAGCCTTTGAAGTTAAACAGACTCTTTCCATCGGGAAGACAACGAGGGAGAACAGTACGGAAAACACTGAGAACATCGTCAAGGATAGCAATAGCGGGATTTCAACTAAACTACAGTCCGGAGAAAAGAAGGATATGAAGGGTGTTAAGGTTGTTAGAGCGAAGGCTTCTAATGCCATTGATGTCTACCCACTCCTTGCAGCGGCAGTAAAAGAGGGAGCCTTTGAAGATACTCCTAATGGGCGCGAGCTTAAGCTGTACTACTTTAAAGCAATGATTGAGGAGCTGGCTCACCCAGGACATCTTTGGTATGTGGCCAGAAGAGGTCGGGGATTTATTGGATTCCTTCATGCGGTCTGTGTGCCTGGCCGCTGGAATGGCAGGCTGGAAAGCATGTACATAGACATCATCTATGTAGATCCGAAGTATAGAAAGCGCGGCATATCAGGGAAACTCATTGAAGAACTGAAGAAAGACGCCGATCATATAGGCATTAGTAAGGCAACATTTTCTTGCCCTGATGAGCATGTTAAGGCTTTTAAAAAGTTCGGTGCTGAAGTCACCAGAACAGTAATGAGGGGGACACTATGAGTTATCTTGGTTATGGCGGCCCAGCATCTAATACTCAGCCAATGAGCTATCCAGACATTCCTTCTCAGGGAGCGAGTGCCAGATCATACCCAGACTATTCAGTACCCTCTCAGCCCTTCGCTGGCCAGGCTACTCCTTTTGGGTCTATGAATGGCGCGTTCCAAAATAGATCGAGTGGTCCTGTTTACGATATAGAGGGGTCAAGTTATGGATCAGGATACTTAAATGGTAACTTAAGTCAGAACCTCCCTCTTTCGGATTACAGGTCTGAACGACCACTTACAAATCAGGGTCTTGGCTATAAGGGTAGATATGACAGTGGTGGCATTAACTGGAATCCTGCGGCCAACGATCCGTTTGTAAGCCAGAGCGCAGGCGGGTTCAACTCCTATAGACAAAAGGGCACTGAGACAAATCAATACCAGAATCCAATTAAGAAATCTTTCAGTGATTGGAAATCGACTTATGCCATCCCCGAGGGAGTCAGGAAAGACAACCCTGTCTTTAAGGATGATGTTGTAAAAGAAAGAACCATTAATAATTTTGATGATTTAAACTATGCAATACAGAACTTCTCCCTTGAGGAGCTTATTAAGGCTGGTGCAGAGAAGTATCAGACATTTTCTGGAGCCGCTCAAAATATATCCAATGCCTTTGCGAATGAAGACTTTGCTAAGAGAGCCAAGGAACGTCAGAGTATCGGTCTTGGTGACATTAGGTACGGAGCCTATCCGAACATAGATCCTTCGGTTGAATACAATCAACAGAACGCTATGAATTGGCTTCAGAACTCTTACGGGATGCTTCAACAAAGATTAAATGAGAATTATTTACTATAGGAGATAATTATGTGGCAATACATTGCGGCAGCAGCAGTGCCTTATGTCATTGGAGCGTTGCAGAAAAAGCCTAAAAAGCCATCGGCACCAACTCCAGTAGCACTTCCAGACAGGTCTAAGTACCTAGATATGATACTTCAATCAGGGTTCAATACGGATTCTCGCATGTACGATCAGGCTTCGGATCAGGTTCGAGATCAAGTTAACAGGGCTTTAGCACAACAAGGTCTAGCTGGTTCTAGCGTTGGCGCTGTTGCATCCATCGAAGGTCAGAACAGGGTAGCTCAATCATTCATTGATGAGAAGCTTAAGAGACAGCAGGCTGCGATGGCAGCAGTACAGACCCAGGATGCTATGGCTGCCAATATACAACAGGGTAATTCTCAGGCTGCTTACCAGTATGCTCAAGATGCGTACAATGCGCGGCTAGCAAGTCAGGCAGGAGTACAGCAGGGCATGGGTCAGATAGTTAATGCTGGCGCAAACGCTTATTATGCTAACAATGCTAAATCAACCTATGATCAAAGAAGGGCTGAAGATCGGGCCTGGCTAACTTCCATGTATGGCGGCCCTGCAAAAGCAACCATGCCAGTAGCACCAGTTCAGATGATACCTTTCCAAAGAAGTGGTATGTTGTCCCCCAACTCCAGCTATGGGTCTTATTATGCTGGGTTAGGGGACTCTCCTTCGGGTCCATACGATGCTTTCTATAAGGGTTATGGGAGTAATTACTAATGGGTTTATTCGATTTTCTTGATTTAGAGGGAAACACTGGAGCCTGGGGAATCGCTGGAGAAGCGGCCAAAGGGTACACTGAGGGCAGAGAAGCTGGGACTAAGCGTACATACGAAGAGGAAGCTATGCTTAACCAGGCCATGGAATCAGATCAGAAGATCGGAATGAATGCATTTAATATGGAGCAGAAAAGAAGGCAGGCTCCGCTTGAAGACCTAGTCCTTCAGCAGAAGGTAAACCTCGCAACTCCAGCAGAAACAAAAGAAGACTTCGATCAGGCATTTGAGGAGATATATCCTGATGGTGGCCCGAAGAGTCTCAGCCAGGGAGCTAAGGACCTCATAATCCGCAGGGCGAAAGAGATAGCGAGAGCGAGAGTTCCTAAGCTAGATATCAATAACCCTGAAGAGTGGAATCAATATGCTCAAGATAATGTAAGATCTGATGCTCAGATGGACCTTGATAAACTCGAGGCTCAGGTGGAGCTAACAAGACTGAAAGAAGAAGCTAAGGCTGCCCTACAAGATAAGAGATTTTCAGAGGCAAGAGCGGCACTTCGAGCAAGGCAAGGTTTCGCTAAAGATGAGAACCTTAAGAGCAGGGCATCAAGAGAGGGTATCTCTTCGCAAAACAGAGCCGAGTCTGCTCGCAAGCAGAAAGAAAAGCTTGGGTCATTGGTTCTTAAAGAGGCCAATCAAAAACTATCTGCTTTCGGGAAGATTAGCGCGAACACCAGAGCCCTCGAGCTGGTTGCGGGATACCACGAACAGATAAAAGAGACAGGAAGCCCTGAAGCTGTAAAGCAGTTCGAAGCTAAGTATGGCGAATACATAAAGGGTAAGTCTGACAGTTATATGGGTGGTTCTGGCAGAGATTACTCGTACAGAGATGGCAAAAAAATTGAGCATAAAAGCAAGTATAAAGCAAAGAGATTCAATCCAAATGGTTCCTACAGCAATGGCGACAAGATTATGATGCCTAACGGGAAAGTTATGATATATCGAAATGGTAAACTGTACGCTAAATAAGGATTTTGATGGGGCCAGCTTTTGAGGAAAATGACTTAGGATCAGAAGACGCTATCAGGGGTCCTGCGCTTTCTGGTTTAGACGCTCTTAATGACGAAGAGGAATACACACCCGACTTAGAAGATCCACCTGCTGAAGAAATTATACCTGAATTAGATGAGCCCATTAGGGACAAGGGTATAAGTCTTGAGCAGGCGGCTCAGCTATACGGACAATCTAATTCATTGTCCGAAGCAGATCTAGATCGCCCAGAGGGAGTAACTCTCGAAGAGGCCTCTCAGGTGATGGAATCAGGCGTTGCCCTTAAGGACGGGGCAACACTGGAGGAGGCAGACAAGCACTACGCTATGCAGGCCTTGTCTGGAAGAGAGTCTGCTCAGTTGAGAAAAGACCTTGGCGATGGAGAAGTTACTGTTGCCTCGGCCATGAACACCATGAGAGCGAGAGGTGAATACTTTAAGCGCGACCATGGCTGGCTTGATACCGCAGGATATTATCTTGGCATCCCTCAGATGGCTGCAACAAGAGCAACCGTAAATCTTCTCGAGAACTTCGACCTTCTGACGACAGAGGACGCTAAAGACCTTCTCTCGAGAGACGAGATTCTTCCTTCAGATCTCGTAAACTTTTACATTAAGAACCCAGAGGATACATCTCAGAAGGTTGGCCGGTTTATGGTTGGACTTGCTGCTGACGTACTGCTTGATCCACTAAACGCCTTAAGCTTTGGCTTGGCCGGAGCAGCAAGGAAAGCTGTATTTGGTGGTGGCAAGGTCATCAGCAACTTGCAGAAGATGGCGAAGACTGAGCGAAGATGGGTTAAGTCCATTGAAGCTGTAGATAAAATAATTACCTCTTCGAATGATTTAGAGGACGTGGTGAAACACGCCGATGACATTGAGGCTCTATTAGACAAAAGACTTTCCTTCAACGACTTCATCATAAATGGAAAACACTCAAAGGAAACTAAGCTAGAGCTGAGGAAGACCTTTAGAGAGATGAACACTGGGAAGACCATGGGTCAGGAGTTCGTAGACGGTGAGAGAGTTGTCAAGATTGGCTTCAGGATTCCTTTCACTAATATGGCTAAAGAGTTTGAGGCTCCGCGCTTGGCAAATCAGGCTTTCGGCAAAGCAATAGGGGTAGTTCCCTATCTTTATGACAAGGTTAGAGGGGCGGTTATGTCCACGAAGTCTGGGCAAAGGCTGTGGAAGAACTTCTCGCCGGAGACATTACTTACGAGAACAGGGAAGCACCTTGTAGATTTCCAACAGCAGCAGTTCTTGGGCAAGCTCGCACTTCGTCGACACACGATGGGGCAGTTTGAAGATAAGCACAGGACAGCCCTGAAGATAATACAAAATTCTATTGGCGACGAAAAGAAGTTCGATGGCCTGCTTAAGGATCTTTCAGACGAGATTGAGCTGCGCCTGTTAGACCCCGCCGAGTTTATAGAGAGAGGCTTTAAGCCTTATCAGGTAGACAAGGGTAGAATAACAACCACTTCCCAGAAAAATAACACTTCCTTTAGAGATGCTTTTTTGAGTGTTGATTTCACTAGGCTGAAGAAATTCCTAGGAGATCCTTCCGATGTCCAAGACATCAGGGGCGGGAAGATAACTATAAGCCGATTCGACAAGGGAACTGATTTCGAGTTTGTCCTTACTGAAAAAGGAACAACCAGAGTTATCGGTAGGTTGAACGGCAGCCTCCCGAGCAAGCTATCTCCAAGAGGAAGTATCTATGGCGGAGCTGTCCACCAAGATTATGCAGGGCAGGGTCTTGGAAAGCTATTATATAACAACGCATCGTCAAGTGGAGTGAACTTAGCTTACGGTAATTTCGTATCTAAAAACGCAAAGAAGACACGCCTATCATCTATCAGAACTCACAACCAGCCTATCACGGGGACAAAGGATTGGGACGCGCTAGTTCTCGGTAAGGGTACGGAGAGCGAAGACATCCTCAGGTATGCGAGACTTGAGAAGCACCCAGATATGCTAAGGATTGTTGATGAGCACATTGAGATTAACGGTGCGCTTATAGACGAAATAAGGAAGCGCGGCATCCCTTTCGACCAGCTTAAGTATTCTGGCCCAGGATCGGCGAAGAACTATCTAAAGCACATGCTATCTAATGAGTTCTTTGAAAAGATGAAGGTTAATAAAGAGGTTGGTGATGACGTAGAGTTGGCACTGGATTTCCTTTATAAGAATGTTGGCGGAGTGTCTGGTACAGAGCGTGGCAGACAATACCGTGGTACAATCCAGGCCGCAAACGAAGCGTCAATGGACAAGCTTGGCGTTAAAATATTCGTTGATGATCCTATTGAATTGATAGCTCGAAGATCTATGGAGATGGAGAGGCTGGTTCAGTCCTACGATCTGATGGACGCAGCAGCAACTTACGCTGTGAAAGGAAAAGCACCAGGCCCACAATGGACACAGTTCGATCCTGCGGAGTTTAATAAATTCATAATGCGAATGGATGGGCAACTAGCTTCCGGCACAGCCAGCGGCCTCTCAGAGATTTCTGTGGGCAAGCTGGATCAATGGAAGCATTACGTTCCACCTTTCTTTAAAACCGACGAGAAAATATTTTTGCCTTACGATGTCTATGACCGTTTATTATATCAAATAAATGGACACCAGCTTAACACAGGGGTCATGTCTATCCTGTCAGGGATGGAAGGCTACATGAATGTCTTTAGAAACTCTGCTTTAACAAGTATCCCTTATCTTATGAACAACGCCATGGGGAATATGCTTATGCATCTAACTAACAATGGCTTGTCTGGAGTTAGAGGTATGGGAAAAGCCATGAAGTTGATGATTCATCAGGCTGGGGAGTACCAGCTCAAGCATCACAGTGGAAAGAAGTTTATGATTAGCGGCGAGCAGCTAATGAAAGAGGCTATAGAGGATGGTGCCTTTAATGCTGGATTATCTGGTGAGTTTAAGTTTGCGCCACTTGCGCAAGACATAGCCTCAAACAGAGAAGCTGCTAAGCCTCGGATGGAGAAGCTAAAGAACATAGGAGACTATGCTTTCTTCTGGAGACAGAACAGGTATATCGCGGAGAAGTCAGATCAACTACCTAAGCTTGCAACATATATAACAAGAAGAAGTCAGGGCTTTTCTAGGCAGGCGGCTGCCGAGTTAGCTGACAGGTACTTCTACACTTTTAACATGGGCTCTCGTAACCAGGACATAATGGCTCGCGCTATACCCTTCTCCAAGTTTCCGATGAAAACTTTTGAATATGTCATGGATGAAGTTAGGGATGGAAATCTAGCCAAGCTTGCCGTTCCAGCTAAGGTTAGAAATATGTTCGAGGGAACATATGTTGAAGATCCAGAGATACGCGCTGGACTAGACAAGGCCCTTCCAGAGTATTCGGCAATAAGACAGCCTATCCTTGGAGAGATGTTCCCTGGCGGAAGAGAGATCCTCATGGAGATCCCATGGGCGGCCACAACAATGAGCTTATTATTCAATCCACTAGAGTCTGAGCATCCAATGTCTGCGCTTGTTCATGGAGCCATGTCTTTATTAGATCAGACTTTCTCCGAAACAGAGGATCAGTACGCCGATATCACTGATGCTGATGCGATCAAGATGGTAAAAGAGCAGGCCTTCATGTTCCTGCCTTGGTATGTAAAAGACTGGGCTACAATTCAAGACTTGAAGGACAATACTTTTGGCGGCTTCTTCGCAGATCAGCACAAGCCAGAGCTTCCGCAGGGAAAGGACAGGTCCAAAGAGACTATCTTTGAGACAGATAAAAATGTTCGTGCCTTGAGGTTCGATAATTCTGTTGAGTTTGCCGAAGCCATGTCCCACTCATGGCTTTACAAGATGTATTTTGGAGATGATAAAGATAATCTCGGCCCATCAGGAGATCAGGAAAAAGCAGGTAAGGGTGAGTTCATCCGTAAGAAATTTAGAAGTCTTACTGGTGGACTGGGCACGATGACGAAGATGGACCAGAACATCTTGTTCAATCAGCTAGCAATGCAGTGGAGAATAAACAGATTAAGTAAATCTCTAGCCAAAGATATTAATGCCAACGAGCACTACATTGCAGATGGGGCTTTGTCCGACAAAAAATATCTAAAGAATCTATCAGAGATGTATCCTCAGGCAAAAGAACTCCTTGTTGTTATGAAAAAACGTCAGGCTTTAACTGAGATGTACGATTTTATCCTTCAAGCTCAGGAGATTTCCCCCGATGAAGATCTTATAAAGACTATATTTGGTGTGGATCATGTGAAGATGGATACAGCAGACGCGCCAATGGTTTATGATGAGATGACAATCCGTGCTAACCAGATATCTGACGACCAGGCAGTGGACGTTATAGACAAAATAAGGCAGAGCACAATGGCTACGGACAATATGGACCCAGATCAGATTCAGAATGAGTATGAGCCTGTTGATGAGATTCCTTATGAGGAGCCCATGCAGCCAAGCGGAGAAGAAGAAGAGATAGATCTAATTAACGAAGTCTATAGTGAATAACTAGGGGAACAATATGGCTTTAGTAATAAATGATGTACAAAACAAGGCGACGATTAAACTCCAGCAGGGATCAGACTTATCCATAGTTTTTGATCTTGTAAACTTCACGGCCACACTGGTCGGGGCTACAGGTAGGGGTAAGATTAAAAGAACAGTGTCTTCTGCTACTACGGAGGCGTCTTTTGTTTGCGCGGTAGACTCTGGCGCGAAAGAAATGACTGCAACTTTGCTAGCTGATGATAGCTCGGCGATAGTCTTAGATACTTCCACAACTGCGAAGAGAGTTATCACAACAATGTCTTATGATATTGAGCTAGTTTTCGCTGATGATGTCGTAGTTAGATTGCTTTGGGGTGAGTGCGAGATAATTCCAGAAGTTACTAATTAAAGAGGACGATTATGGCAGATCAGGTAAAAGTAATAACGAGTGTAGCTGGAGTCTTGACCGTTGAGGTTGGACCCAACACTGTTATTGTACCTACATCCATTGGAGTTCGGGGAGCAACTGGTCTTACTGGTCCTGTTGGAACGACAGACCACTTAGCCTTAACAAATATCGGCACAAATTCTCATGCCCAGATAGATACACACATAGCTGACTCGAGCATCCACTTCACTGAAGGTTCGATTTCTCATTTGAATATACAGGACATAGGTACAAACACACACGCGCAAATAGATACGCATGTGGCCGATGCTACTGTGCACTTTACTGAGGCGAGCATTGACCATACAGCTATAACAAACATTGGAACTAACACCCACGCGCAAATAGATACTCATATTTCTGATGCAACTATTCACTTTGCACAAACAGCGATAGACCATACAGTGATACTGAACAGGGGGACTAATACCCACGCGCAGATAGACACGCACATTGCCGATTCCTCTATCCATTTTAGCCAGGGGTCGATAGACCATACTGTTATTCTAAATCGCGGCACGAACACTCATGTGCAGATTGATTCTCACATTGCTGACTCAACTCTACACTTTACTGAGGCGAGCATAGACCATGTGAATATATCAAACACTGGTACAAATACACATGTTCAGATTGATACGCACATTGCTGACTCTTCTTTGCATTTTACAGAGGGCTCAATAGACCATACTGCGATATCAAACATAGGAACTAATTCCCACCCTCAGATTGATACGCACATTGCCGACTCTAGTGTTCACTTTGTGGAGTCTGCTATAGACCACGCGAATATATTAAGCATCGGCACAAATACTCACGCCCAAATAGATACTCACCTTGCGTTAGTGAATGAGCATCTTGATTGGTCTGCTCCAGGCGTAGGAACAATCCACGCTTCTAATTATGTCGATAATAATATAACCGACCATACGGGTTTAACTTCAATAGGCACGAACACTCATGCACAGATTGACACTCATATAGCATTAGTAAATGAACATTTAGATTGGAGTGCTCCAAGCGTAGGCACAATCCATGCGTCTAACTATGTGGACAACGACACTACAGATCACGGAGCGTTTTCTGGCCTAAGCGACGACGACCATACTCAATATGCACTTCTTGTTGGGCGAGCAACTGGACAAACATTAATAGGCGGCACAGGGGTCAGTGATAACTTAACTCTTCGTTCTACATCAAACGGGACTAAGGGTTACGTTTACATTGACGAGACTACTGCATCGACCTCGGTATCAACTGGGGCCTTGCGTGTTGGTGGTGGTGTTGGAGTTTTCGGCAGAGTAACTGCTAATGATTTCTCCTCTCCTGGTACTGGCTCACTTGCTGAGTCTTTTGGTGCTGGGGCTGGCACAGGTATCTATGGAGTTTGTGTTGCCGTTGGCGCATCCGCGCTCGTAATAGGTGAAAATGGAATTGCAATCGGTGGAGTATCAAGAGCTGGTCAAGATTGTATTGCTATTGGTCGCTCGGTAACTACAGGGACAGGATCTACTTCCTGTATTTCTATTGGACCAAGCTCAAACATTACGGCTGGAATAAGTGGCGGGATAGCT
>Ga0307377_10002257_pt1 | contig 22988 bp, 18 predicted proteins | sample TR3MG_FD_202535 | JGI IMG/M metagenome (GOLD analysis project Ga0307377, IMG submission 202535) | Soil microbial communities from Risofladan, Vaasa, Finland - TR-3 | ecosystem: Environmental > Terrestrial > Soil > Coastal area > Acid sulfate soil | place: Finland: Risofladan, Vaasa | collected...
CTGGAACCATCGCTACAACACCGGCCGCCCCCATGGCGCCCTCGGCTGGAAAACCCCAGCCCAGGTCCTCACCCAATACAACCAATCACTCTCCGATGGTGTTACCTATGTTTGACAAGCCTACACTTGTTCGCCGAGTGAACAGTGTCCGGAGAGCAGATCCGGCGGCAGGCTTGGGAGATGGTCTGCCACTGCTGAGCGCGGCGAAGCGACCCAGTGGGCCGGCCCCGGTTTGGTGGACACCTCGATAGCATGGGCGGTATATCAGGATCGAGGTGAGAGATGGGAAAGCGACGGGAGTTCACGAACGAGTTCAAGTTGGAGGCGGTGAAGCTGGCTGAACGCGGGGACACGCCGGTGGCGCAGGTGGCCCGCGAGCTGGGCCTGAACGAGACGGTGTTGCGGCGGTGGATGGGGCTGTTCGGTAAACACGCGGGCCCCAATCGCCTGACGCCGGAGGAGCACGAGGAGTTGACCCGGCTACGGCGGGAGGTTCGCCGCGTCAGCGAGGAGCGCGACATCCTAAGAAAAGCGGTGGGTATCTTCTCCAAGGAACTGCGGTGAGATACTCGTTCATCCGGGACCACCGGCAGCAGTTCCGAATTGCGGCCTTGTGCCGCGTGCTGAAGGTCTCGCCCAGCGGCTACTTCGCCTGGCTGCGCCGGCCCGAGAGCCCGCGAGCCCAGCAGAACCGGCTGCTGGCAGCGCAGATCCAAGCGGTCCACGCACGTAGCCGCAGGACCTATGGGCGGCGGCGCATTCACGTCCAGTTGCAGCGCCAAGGAGTGAGCTGCTCCCCCAATCGAGTCACCCGGCTGATGCACCAGGAAGGCCTCTGTGGGCTGCGCAGGCGCAGTTTGAAGGCTACCACGAACTCCCGCCACAGCTTCCCGGTGGCGCCCAATCTCCTGGCCCGTGACTTCACCGCCACCGCTCCCCGACCACGCGCTGTCTAGAAACTCATCCGCGCGGCTGAAGCGAATGGAGACTGGCTCGACGACGACATGATCAGTCATGGGCAGGCGCCATTCGGCCTCGTCGCCAGGGGTCAGTGCGACGATCAGAGTGCCGGAGCGCGCGACTGAGGGTGCCGACGGCGATGAGGGCCCCGGCGTTCACGCCTGAGGATGACATCCGGTGTCGACTACGCGGCCTTGCGGTAGTAGGAGTTCAGCAGTCCGCCCAGGAACTGCTCGCACTCCACTGCGAGTTCCCCCTCCGGCAGGGCGCAGGTCTGGTCCGGTTCTCCGGTAGCCAGGCACTCCGGGATGCGATTGTCGATCCCCTGATGGGGACGATGGCCGTTGAAGAAGTCCCGGTAGATCCGCAGCACCCGCTGAAGACTGCCCAGGCCGAAGAGAATGAGGTGGTCCCGGCATTCTTCCGTCACGCTGCGCACCCAGCGTTCTGCATGGGCGTTGGCATCGGGAGCGCGGAAGGGCGACTTCACCACCTTCGCCTCCGCCCCGGTGAGGACCGCGTCGAAGTCCCAGATCAGGAGCTTGTCCCGATCATGCAGGACGAAGTGAGGGGCGATCTCCAGGTCCTCGCAGTCCATGAGCAGATTACGTGCCATCTGCCCCATCCACAACCCATTCGGGCAGAAGGTCGCTTGCGCCAGCAGGATCCGGCGGGTCCCCAGGTGCAGCACGAACAGCACGTAGGCCGTCCTGAGCCCAGCGAGCGTCCACACCTCCTTGGTGAAGAGATCGGCACAGAGGAGCACTTCCGCATGGCGGGAGAGGAACTGCTGCCAGGTCAGCCCGGCGCGCTGCGAGGAGGTAGGCAATCCGTTCCGGCGTAGGATATCGGCGATGCAGCCCTTGGAGAGGATGACGCGAAGCTTGAGCAACTCCCCGCGGAGGCGCTGATAGCCCCAGAGATTCTCCCGTGCCAGCCGACAGACCAGGGCCGCGATGTCGTCCGGTGTCCGGGGCCGGCCCGGTCCGCGCCTGCGGCGCTCACTGTAGTCCCACTTGCTGCGCTCCAGTCGCCGCTGCCAGGCGAGAATCGTCTCCGGCTTGACGATGCTCACCACTTCTTTCATCAGCGACCGGCCCATCGCCAACGCGGCCGCAGCCAGGGAGCGGCGTTCCTCGTCGGTGAACCGGATTCTCCCCGGCACCTTCTCCTTGAGCGTACGGTTCTCCAGCCGCAGATACTTGTTCCGCAGCGTGAGTTCCCGGCAGAGCAGCCGGGCTACCGTGGCGATCACCGGCAAGCCCACCCAATCCGGTCCTCGTTCGACGGCATTCTCCATCCTCAGAGCCTCTCAGCGCAGGGGTATGCAAGAGGTAAGAAAGTGCCACGAGAGGTGCTTCATGAGCATCCTGGGAGCCAGATGAGTTTCTGGACAGCGCGCCCACACCCTTCGTCCCTAGCCGGGGCGGTGCTGAGCCCGGTACTGGCCAGGGGTGCAGCTGTAGTACTGCACGAAGGTGCGGTGGAGGTGGCTCCCGTCCACGAAACCGGTCTCTTCCGCAATCGCTTCTGTGGGGAGATCTGTTGTGATGAGCAGGTGCGCCACGCGGGCGAGTCGTGCGCGGCGGTGGAACTGTGTGAAGCTCACGCCCATCGTCTGCCGGAAGATACTGCTGAAGCGCGAGCGATGAAGATCACAGGCCGCGGCGGCCTTCGCGACCGCGATGTCACGCTCGGGACTGTCGTGGACTAGTGTGACGGCAGGCATGACCCTGGCGAAGCTGCTGGCAGGCACTGAACGCCGCAGGCCGGGGGCCTCAGGGTCCTCCCAGTACCGGTTGACGATGAGCAGCAGGTAGAACAGGAATAGGCGAACAACTGCCATCCATCCCCGAGGTTTGTCCTCCGCTTCGTGCCGGGCGATCTGGCCGAGTGTCAGGATCTCCCGGCGCATCTCCGCGCTGCTCGTTCGCGGGCGCTGCCTTGGAGGCACCGTGAAGAAGCTCAGCCACGGCACGCCGCGCATGGCCTCGTCGTCCATCACCTCCGCGAGGAAGATGAACACGACCGATACAGTGTCCGGCTCCGACACACGCCAGCCATGGGGCTCCCAGGCTGAGCACAAGTGTATGTCACCCGGCGAGGCCGTGAACGTCAGGTCTTCGTAATGTCGCTCCATCTTGCCCTGGAGCACGAAACCGACTTCCATGCCCTGGTGCACGTCCATCGTTAGAACACCGGGCTCTGCCGCTTCCCACACCCCGATATGCAGAGGATACTCGATCCGGCCTGCGGCGGGGACTTCCAGGTCGAAGAGGGACCAGTCTTTCGCACCCGCGGGTAGCTCAACCATTTTCCTCGCCCTCGGTCAACGGTACAGTGATCTCGGCACCGCATGCAATGACGGCTCGTCAGGACGATGCTACCCTCATTATACTTCAGATGCCCGTCGGGTGCACGCCGCAAGTCGAGACCTCGAGACCAAGGCGAATGCTCGGTGGAACAGAGGCACAGTTGTGGGCAAGGAACAGCTGCCGGGATCGCAACCCTGGCAGCAGACCGGAGAGGAGGTGATGCAGGTCACACAGTGCTTCCGGTCAACCTGTCTGATGGTTGAGCAGTGGAGTGGCACGGTGCAGTATTCCTGAATGCGTTAGGAGAGAGGAGTTACTGTCGTGAGATGGCAAACGCGAAAGGGGTTCACCCTCATTGAGTTGCTGGTCGTCATCGCGATCATCGGCATTCTGGCCGCGATGGTGTTTCCCGTGTTTGCGAGGGCGCGCGAGTCCGCGCGAAAGGCGGTGTGTCTGTCCAATGTGAAGAACATCGCCTTGGCCATTCAGATGTATCTGGCGGACAACAATGACACTCTGTGGCCATATGAGCACCGCACAGAGGTGACAGAGTACTTCGACGTCTTGGGCGGCGGCGGCGGCTTCCCGGCGACCGACGGGAGTGGTCACTGCCTGAAGGCCTCACAGGCCAACCCATATCTGCAGCCCCCGGTCCTCCTGGATGAGTACTTGAAGAACCGCGACGTTTGGCGGTGCCCGAGCGCGAAGCTCCAGAGCGGCGCCACGTTCATAAACCCGGATCCTGACTGGTTCGGCTACCTGTACACGCATGACTGGGCCGGGCTCTGCCCTGGGGACAGCTCCTGGCCGAACGGCTGGGGCGGCGAGGTGACGGACTCCCTTCTCCAGGGCCGGTACGGTACCGCCTACGATGGGGCCACGGTAGACAAGGCCTTCGTGCAGTCAATCGGCACGAACATCGAGATGGCCGAAGTCAAGCTGGTGGAGGTTCACGACCCAGTGTCCCGGCCCATCGTTGGCGACTCGGGGGCGTGGCCTGCGTTTATGTTCCTCGGCGGCACCGGCTGGCCGGACATCTGCGCGATGGAATGCGGCAACTGCGGTGGTTGGGTTGACTGGGAGGCGGCACCCAGGGACTGCGCCGAATGGCTGGATAGCCCCGACTGCTACCGCCTCTACGCACCCAGCAATGGCTCATTCCTCACGAACCCAGATCTGCGGAGGCCCTACACACGTCACCTTGGTGGCATCAACCTGGGCTTCCTTGACGGCCACGCGAGCTGGATGAACTCGGATACGTGGGCGGTGAAAGCCGTTGACGGGTCGATCGAAGGCATCAGGCTCTGGGGCCCTCCGTGGCCTCCGGACTGCACCACCGACGCCGAGTGGCTCGAGGCCTCTGGCTCAGTGCTCTTGCGGTAGCACAAGCTTCGCGTGCCGAGTCCGGTCAAGGTCGTCGGCCCGCCATATGGATCTGTTCGTGGGGCGGTGCGCCGTCCGGCGCACCGCCCCAGCACTAAACACTACTGCGATGCCCCGCATCGACTAGCGAGCCGTCATTGATCCAGCCGGGTCGTGTTCCGTCAGGACGAACGCGGCGCGCCAGAAGCGCCCCGTGCTCCCGCCCCGTGAGTCTTCTGCTCGGAAGGAATCCACCAGATGAGAGTCTATGCGCTTGATCGCAATCCAACAGTCACGCTCGCTGCAGAAGAGCTGGCTCGGTGTCTCAGCAAGATGGCCGCCGCTCCAGTGGAGGCGCAGCCCACTGACCGGTTCGACGGCCAGGGCGCCATCTACGTAGGGACGTCCGAACACTTTGACGGGATCCTACCTCTGCCGCTTGTGCAGGATAAGAGCTGGGATGACGCTTGGGGAATCAAGTCCGTCGGACGGAGCCTTGTGATCGCGGGGATCAACCCTCGTAGTGCCCTCATCGCAGCGTACGAGTACCTGCGGATGCTGGGAGCCGAGTGGCTGTGGCCTGGAGAAGACGGTGAAGACCTGGCGCACATCAAAGAGATACCTCTGGGAGGCTTCCAGGTCGTGAGCGCCGCCGCCAGCCGCCATCGGGGAGTGTGCATCGAAGGCGCTCCAGCCTTGGAGCACGTGCTCGACATGGTCGAATGGCTGCCCCGAGTCGGTATGAACTCGTATTTTCTCCAGTTCCAGGTCTCCAGTTACTTCTGGCGATGCTGGTACGAGCACACACTTAACCCCCGGTGGGACGACCGCACAGAGCTGACTGAGTCGGAGTGCGAGGACCTGGAGGCAAAGGTCGTCGCAGCCGTGAAGCGCCGGGGCCTGCTCTTGCACCGCGTGGGACATGGGTGGACGGCGGCCGCTTTGGGGATGCCCGCGAACGGCTGGCTCCCCTATGACGGCGAGTTGAGCGAGGAGACCAAGATGCTGACGGCGCAGGTCGCAGGAAGCCGAGGCCTCTGGCACGATACTCCGCTCAACACAGAGCTCTGCTACAGCAATCCACAGGCCCGCCGGAAGGTTGTCGAAGCGGTGCTGAGGTACGCCGCCGATCACCCGGAAGTGGATGCTCTCCACCTCTGGCTGTCTGATGACGTCAACAACCACTGCGAATGCCGCGCCTGCTCTGACTTGAGCCCATCCGACTGGTACATGACCCTGCTCAACGAGATATCGCCGAGACTGAAGGAAGTGGCGCCCAGGATGAAGCTGGCGTTCCTGGCATACCTCGACACGCTGTGGCCGGCGCGGCATGTCGAGCTGGACTTGCTCAGCGACAACCTCGTCTACATGTTTGCCCCGATATCCCGGTGCTACGGGCACCGCTTGGCGGACCCGCTCTGTGGGAACGGCCACGCTCTCGAGGAACCCCGGCTCAACGAAGTCGTCATGCCCCAGGGCAACCGCCACAATCTGGCGCTTCTGGGCTTGTGGCACGCGATACGGCCGGCGGACTCGTTTGCCTATGACTACCACTTCATGGCCATCTGGCTTCAGGACTATCTGTCCGTCAGGTTGGCGGAACTCGTTCCCCAGGATATCGCTGACTACAGGGAGAAGGGGATCAATGGCATCGTCAACTGCTGCACCCAGCGAGCCTTCTACCCCAACGGATGGCCCTACTACGTGATGGCACGGACCCTCTGGGGAGCGGCCCCGGGAGCGGAGGAGAAAACGAGGTACTTCGCACGCGCCTACGGCGACAACGCGAGCGCCGCCCTCGACTTCTTCGACCATCTCGCCCGCTTGAGCGGCTCTCCCGTGCACAGACTGTCTTGGTGGGATACGGCCGACCCGGGCACGGTGAGCGCGGTGATCGAGTTCCTGCGCGAGCGAGAGCCCGTCTTGATGCCCGCGCTTGAGAGCGCTCGAACGCCGGCTCAGAAGCGCTCGTGGAGACTGCTGCTTCACTATCGGCAACTGCTCGCTTTCCTGTGGGGCGCGCTGAGCGAAAAGCGCTCCGGCGAATTGGATCGCGCCAGAGCACAGCTAGGCCGGGCAGAGGAATTCCTGCGGGAGACCGAGGTCGAGACCGCATCGGCCCTTGACACCTTCCTGATGCTGCAGTATCTGTCTCGGCTCATGGAGTGAGGGGGCATCGACTCATGGCGGCAAGCCCAGCGCCAAACAGAGACGACGGGAGGGCCTGAAACAATGCGTGTGCTGCCCCTCGTTCTTCTCACAGCACTCCTGTGCGGAGCGGCATCGTCGGATGGCGCCGACAGCACGCGCGTCGCCGTCGTGTTTGGCAGCCACTCCTCCCACACCTCGACTCCGGATGAAGCGGCCCTCGTTCGCACCTTCACCGATACCGTGACCGCGGCGCTGAACGCGATCGGTGTTGGCTACGACTCCCTCGACGACTCAGACGTTGCGGACGGAGGCCTGGCGCGCTACAGAGTCGCGATCCTACCCTACAACTTCGTGATCCCCCAAGAGGAGACCGAGGCCATTGAGCGCTACGTTCGATCAGGCGGAACGCTCATTGTCTTCTACGCCATCAACGAGCGCCTGGCTGATCTCCTCGGGCTGGATGTCGGCGCTCGTGTCGGCGGCGATTTCAGGAGTGTCCGCCTGGATGCCGGCAGTCTGGAGGGCTTGCCGGAGAGCATCGAGCAGCACTCTTGGAACATCCGCAGGGTGGCGCCCAGTCGGCCTGATGCCCAGGTCGTCGGCGAGTGGGTCGGCCCCGACGGCGAACCCCTCCACGAACCAGCTCTCATTGTCTCTGCCAACGGCGCCTACATGGCGCATGTTCTCACAGCCGGCGATGTGGGCAACAAGGGCCTGATGTTGCAGGCCATCCTGGGCCACTTCGCGCCCGAAGTCAACAGGGGCGCAGGGCGTCGAGCGTGCGCCGCGGCGAGCGCGGAACTCGACCGTATGGAAGGAAGGTTGCAGCGGGCGGTGCCTGGCAGCGAGAACCGTGAACGAGCGCGCAAGCTGCTCTCAGCAGCGCGCCAGCAGCTCGGCCAGGCGCGGGAGCTGGCGACGAAGGGTCGTGATTCCCAAGCTGTTGCCATCGCTCTCCAGGCCCGGGAGCGCGCGGAGCCCGTGTCCTGGCTCTGCGCTACGCAGCGCCGGAGTGAGTTCCGCGGGGTCTGGCTCCACGATGCCTACGGCCTGCCCGGGTGGGGCTGGGAGCGCACCCTCCGTCATCTGGGCGCCAACGGCTTCAACGGCATTATGGCCAACATGCTGTGGGCGGGGCTGGCGCACTTCCCGAGCGACTACCTGCCGGTCTCTCCGAAGGTGGGCGAGCAGGGCGACCAGATCGCGGAGAGCCTTCGCTGGGCCAAGGAGCTTGGCCTGGAGCTCCACGTGTGGAAGGTCTGCTTCAACCTGGAGAACGCCCCCGACGACTTCGTCAACAGACTCCGAGAGGAGCGGCGTCTCCAGCAGAACCTGGACGGCTCTGAGATGCCTTGGCTGTGTCCCTCTGACCCGCGCAACCTCGCCCTCGAGCGGGACTCGATGCTCGAAGTCGTCCGCAAGTACGATGTGGCCGGCATCCATCTCGACTACATACGGTATCCGCAGGAGGAGGCCTGTTTCTGCGACGGCTGTCGGCAGCGTTTCCAGCGCGACCTCGGCGCGTCCGTCTCCGATTGGCCTCGTGGAGTATGGCAGGGTCCCTTGAGAGAGCGCTTCGCCCAGTGGCGCCGCGATCAGATCACCAGGCTCGTCCGGGCCGTCGCAACAGAGGCGCGGCGAATCCGCCCCGGCACAATGATCTCGGCCGCGGTGTTCGACTGGCCTGCCTCGCGTGACTGGGCGGGCCAGGACTGGAAGCAGTGGATTGATGAAGGTCTCCTCGACTTCGTCTGCCCCATGGACTACTCCCCCTCCAGCGAGTTCTTCCAGTCCCTCATCGACCAACAGGTGGCGACGGTGGGCGGGCGGGTGCCGCTTTATCCCGGCATAGGAGAGTTCATCATCTCTGACCCAGGCGTCTTGATAGACCAGATAGAGAGGGCGCGCCGACTAGGCGCAGACGGGTTCATATGCTTCTCGTACGAGCACATGTCGAGTGCTGAGGATTCCTTCCCGGCACTCCGCGCGGCGCTCACTGCCGATGCGCCAAGCGTCTCACCTCACCCCGCTCCCCACGTCCGCTTTGACCTCCCCCAACCGATCTCAGGCCGCTCCGGGCTGGCCTATCCAGCTCACAGCGAGATGCCCGTACAGGTGGCACTGGCTAAGCAAGGCAATTACCCCGAGCCTATCACTCGCGCCGACGGGCTTCTTGGCGTCGAATCGGTAGAAGGCGAACGCGTCCAGGATCTTGGCCGGATCAGCTCACAGGACTGCGCGCCTTTCGCGGTCCATCTAAGACTCCCACCCGGTCGCTATAGGCTAATCGTGCGCGGCACGGTGTCCTTTGCCGCCTCTGGGGCACGCGAATTCGTGGCACGCAGCGGACCATTCGAGATGCTGCCGACGGATCAGGACCCAGAGATTTTGACGAGCGGTGAGCCGATGCCCTAACCATGCTTGCGATGAAGTATGATGTGTCCGCACCGTCTGTTGCGAGGGTATCACTGACTGTCGTGATGTCTGCGCCCAAGACCGACCGTAAGCAGCTCTAGGTCCAGCCGAGGCGTGCATAGTGCCCGTTGACCGGCGGCCGCCTTCCCCTGGGCGACCAAGAGACTCAAGGACATCTCGCGATCAACTGTCCGGGCCCCACCTAAAGCCGACGGACTCTTGGCGTGGAATCACCTGGCGCAGCGCGCTGCTGGGGCTCGTACTCGCCGGTGGTCTGTGTGCCCTCACCCCGTACAACGACTACGTGATCGGCAACACCTACATCGCGGGCAATCACTTCCCCGTGGGAGCAGCCGCCGTGCTGCTCGCACTCTCACTCTTCAATCTGCTTCTCTGCCGCCTGCGCGGCCGCCTCCTTCTGACCGCGCAGGAGATCGCGGTTGTGTACATCATTGTGATGGTGACTTCCGGCATCCCCTCCACGGGGCTGCTTCGCTACCTCCTCCCGGTGCTGACCACTCCCTACTACTTCGCCACCCCCGGGAATCGGTGGGAGCACGTACTCTGGGGCCATATACCACAGTGGTTGGGGGTCAGCGACCCACTCGCCTCGAGTTGGTTGTGGGAGGGAATGCCCGTAGGCGCACACCTGCCCTGGGGGCCATGGTGGCTGCCCTTGTTTCGATGGGCTATCCTGATCGCAGCGCTATGGTTGCTGATGCTCAGCCTAGCAACCCTCGTGCGGAAGCAGTGGGCCGACCGCGAACGTCTGGCGTTCCCGCTCGTCCAGTTCCCTCTGGAGGTGCTGCGTCCCTCCGACGGAACCCCTGCCCTAGCCTTCTTCCGGAACAGGCTCGTCTGGGTCGGCACCGGCGCAATCTTCTTTCTCCATCTGCTAAACGGACTGCATCAACACTTCCCGGCCATACCGAGCATCCCAACGTTCTGGGACTTGGACTACTATCTCACGGACAGACCGTGGAGCGCTATGGCTCCGCTGTACGTCGCGCTCTTCCCAGCGGCGATTGGCTTCGCCTATTTACTCACTCTTGAGGTCGCCGCCGGTTTCTGGGTCGCTACGCTCTTCATGAAAGCAGAGGGAGTCGTCTTGAGCTCCCTTGGGTACGAGGGAGCGAGTGCTTGGGGGGGCGTGATCAGCCAAGTGACGCGTCACGAGCAGATGGGAGGGCTGCTGGTACTCTCACTGGTGCTCCTCTGGTCTCTGCGCGGCACTATGACGAAGTCCCTCCGAAGCATCTTCACCTCCAGCAAGACGGCCGATGACGCGCAGGAGCCACTGAGCTATCGGTTTGCCGCGGCGGGGCTTGTTTGTGCCCTCGCCGTAGCCTTTGCCTGGCTCGTCGCAGCCGGCATGGAGCCCCTGCCCGCCGCAGGATTCCTTCTCGTGCTTGCTGGCATCTACCTCGTGCTTACTCGTATCGTCGCCGAGGCCGGCATGTTGATGGTCCACCTCAGCTTCACTCCCGCCGACTACCTGCTCGCGTTCAGTGGGTCAGCGGCCCTGGGGAGCGCCAGTCTCACCGTCCTCACGTTCGTTGACTGTGCCCTGACGTGGGACCTGCGCGAGTTCTTCATGCCATCCGCCCTCAATGCGTTCCGCCTTGCCGAGCAGTCGGGCATCAGAAGCCGAAAGCTCAGCGGGCTGATTGGAGCGGCGCTGGTGCTCTGCGCGCTCATCGCTGTGCCTGCCTTCCTCTACACCTGCTACCACTCCGGAGCGGCGTCAACCGCGATAAGCCTGGGATCTCATCCCAGGCGCTTCTTCGCAGCCCTCGCCTCTCAACTGGAGAACCCAAGCAGGCCCGCAAACGTCAAGTATCTCTCAATGGCGGCCGGCGGCGCGCTCGTCGCCATGCTCACTTGGCTCAGGGCCTACTTCGTGTGGTGGCCGATCCATCCCCTCGGTTTCGTCATGGCCACTTCCTGGGCAAGCCTGAACCTGTGGTTCTCGCTCTTTCTGGGCTGGCTGCTCAAGCTCCTGACGATCCGCTACTTCGGACTTCGTGGCTACGTGCAGCTGCGCCCACTCTTCATGGGGATCATCATGGGCGATATCCTGGCAGCCGTCTTCTGGATAATCGTAGGTCTCTTCACCCGAGTCGGCATCATGGTCACCGTGAACTAACGACGGTATGGCCTCCCGCGAGCACATCGCTCGCGGCACCGGGATTGCTCTTCTAACGGCGACCGATTGCAGAGCCAGGCTTTGCCCGGAGTGGACCGAGCCAAGACGAGGATCGTCCGCCGCGAACAGGTGACCGGAGGCAGTGCCCCCATCGCCCCTGCGGTCGCACGATGTCTCCGGCGGCCTCGTCCTGCTGCTCCCACGGAGCGCGTAACGCAGCAAAGATGCCGGAGGCGCGTCCTGTGCGCCTCCGGCCCTATCCTCTCGCTCAAGCTCTTTTGCCCCGGCCGGCTCTGCCGCGCCTTCCCCCGTTCAGCACCACCTCCGCCTCCGGCGACTCATGAACCTAAAGATCGTCAGAAGCGCCCCCCGCTACCAGTTTTGTTGATTTCTCGGCAGCCAAGGTCACCAGGCCTGGCAGATTGCCGTGGAGGTAGAGCCGCGGTTCCAGGCGCTTGCGCCCGGGGACTTCGGCTCCTTTCACTTCGACGCTGGTTGTCATCCGGCACACCGCCCGCCGCGCCACCTGCGCATGCCGCCGTGCCATCACGGCCCATTGCTCTCACTAACCTGTCGCGCGTAGGCCCGCCCGTCGCTCGACTCGTGGGATGGTCCTGTGGGCCGATATCGCGACCTCACCCGCGAACCGGCCCATGCCCAGACTCACCAGAAGCCATCTCGGGCAGTTCTGGACCCCACTAGGACGATTGGGCCGGCTGGGCCGATCTCTGGAGTATAAGAGACCTCTAATCACGAAGGAGAGCGCGGCCGCTGTGCGAGCGCCAGTCGTGCCGGAGGGTTTCGATACGGGCATTCCCTTGAGCAATTGCTGCCGGTTGCGAACTCGGGGAGCCGTCCGATGCGGAGAAGTTTCGATGACAGCAACATTCCCTCCACCATTCATCCGTGGTCGAAACGCCGATCCGCCGTTCTCTCGATCCTCGCTCTGTCGCGTGTTGCCGCCCGTTCTGGCGCCTGTAGCGCCGTTCTGGCGATTCGTCACTCTTGTAGGCATCGGACGGATTGAGCGCTTCGGACCACGCTTCTGCCCCCAAGACCGCCTTTCCAGCCTCTCTTTCTCTGATTCCATCGGACTTCTCCAATCCGTCCGATGGTAGAGAAACGGTTAGGACGCGTTTAGAAGGCTCCAGGATGAGGTGCCCGAAGACGGGGTTCGATTCCCAATTGGAGTAGGAAGTGGGTCGCGAACTCGCGCTGGAGTCCCATCAGGGCAGCGTGGCACCCTCACCATTCCACAGGGAGGGCATGTGCGATGTGAGGCCGCTGCGGACCTGTCTCAACAGAGACCACATGAGCGTACCGATGCCCAGTACGAGGGCTGTTGATGTGCCGCCTCGTACGGACCGCCGCGGGCGGGGTCCTCGGGGGGGGAACATCGGCCTGCCATGCGGGGTCTAATGCGATAGGTGCGGTGTCACGCACCGTGCTCACGAAGGCGTGGCGGAGACCTCCTGAGGAGAGCTCCCCTGGGAGGTCGCAACGAAGGCTTACGGGGACGCAGGCGGTTGGAAGGGGAACTGGATTAGGCCAATGTCGATGTGTCTCTCTTTGCGGATGAATGCCCTCACCATCATGGCTCTCGCGTCGAGCCTGGCGTGGCCGACTGCTGGGGCCTCGTGGGATCAGGCGTTGAGTGCCGATATTCCCTCCAGAGACGGCGTGGCAGAGGTCCGATCAAGCCCTGGAGGCTACAAGCCGAGGCCAGATGGTCCCCGTGTGACCTACTACAAGACAGGCGAGAAGTGGACTGAGGGGTACTACAGGAACGGCCAGCTTGAGGGCCTCTTTACGAACTGGTTCAAGAATGGGGGGATGATGAACCAGTGCGTCTACGTGCACGGGGAACGACACGGCCTTTTTCTCTCCTGGCACCACAACGGTGGGAGGCGGGAGGAAGGGCAGTATGCACACGGCGTCAAGACCGCGACGTGGACGAAGTGGGATGAGCAGCGGCGCAAGAAGAGCGCCATAGAATGGCGGAACGACAAACCGAATGGTGACGCCACCCTCTGGCATGACAACGGAACCGTATTCAAGACAGGACGTTTCCGGGATGGGGAAGAGACGGGATTGTGGACCACCCGGGATACGGATGGGGCTAAGCTTTCAGAGGCGGTATGGCACGGCGGGTATCTTCACGGCCTGGCGATGAACTGGTGGAAGAGCGGCAGGAAGAGAAGCGAGGGATCGTACAGAGAGGGGAAGAGGGACGGAACATGGCTTGAGTGGGACGATAACGGCATCCTGAGAGTAGTGCAGGACTATCGGGAGGGGACTCTCCATGGGCGGCGGACCGTGTGGAACAGCGACGGGAGAAGATGGCGGGAGTTCTCATACACCAACGGCCAGCTCAATGGGGAATGCCTCGAATGGCACGAGAACGGCGAACTGAAGGGCGTCGGACTGTACAAGGATGGTCACAAACACGGTCGATGGCTGGCGTGGGACGACGAGGGCAGACTCATCAAGGAAGATTCCTATGAACAGGGCGACCGTGTTTGCCCCGTTGACCGCTCGTGACGGCGACCTGATGCGACGTGCGTGCCTCAACCGTGCATGAACGTTGGGCTGGAGCGCCCGCACGGGGTCTTCGTGGAGTACAGCCAGCTGAGGCAGTATGCGGATGCCAAGAGCCCGTGAGACCGCTGTCATTGAGCCCGAGGAGTTCGCACTCAGGTACGCGCGGAGTAGGACTCATGCGTCGAGGAACGTCGTTTCGGCAAGGCCTGAATCGCCCGAAAGCACCCAGGGGCTGATATGACGCCGGGCTGGCCCCGGCGTCACGAGCGGTTGACGGGCATGATGGGGCCCGCTAGTCTGGGGTTTGGAGGGACGGAGCATGAAGACACTCGTCATGGCCTCAGCGATGTTCATCGTCTCGGCCACTGCTCTGCTGGGGGCCGAACTGCACCTGCTAGCCGTTGGCATGTCGGGTGCCAGAGTTGCAACAGGCCAACAGGCCCAAGCGAGACTATACGAGCACCTCGTCCAGGCAGAGGATGACGGTCCCAGTGCGATGGAGTCGGCCCGCGCTATAGCCAGGTTCAAGATCGGATTCGACGTCCCTGATTTCGGACGAACAGGTGACCGGATCTGGCTCGTCCACGTCGTCGCGATTGACGATGCCACTGTGAAGCGCGTCGCGTGGATCAATGCGGAATCAGGGGCTGTGATCTTCCTTCTCGAAGACCGAGGCGAATCTGCCGCGCGAGAACTGCAGCTGCGCTGCGCCATGGCACGAACCGAGTTCGTGGTTGGTGAGATGCTCCCTGTCCTCTCTAATAATCCTATCCGGGGTTTCAGGGCGATTTCCTTCCTGGCTGAGTTGGTGTTATCCTGTCGCTCATGGGTACCGTTTCGACCTTCGTCTTCACGGCTGGGAGTATCCTTGGCGCCCTCTGCGAACTCGCCCGGTACGCGCTTCGGTTCGGGTGGGCGATGATGCTACCGAAAGCCCGGCTGGCGGCGCGGGTGCTGGCGGCCGAAAGCCAACTGGCTATTGAGCTGAATCGCTGTGGTGGCCGGAAGCATCGGCGCCAGTTCACCGCCGCTTTCCGTCTTGTCTGGGTCGCGCTCTCGAAGTTGCTGGGCGGCTGGGAGGACTTGGTACACCTGATGAAGCCCGAGACCGTGAAGCGGTGGCACACCCGAGCCTTCCGTCTCTTCTGGCGTTGGCGTTCCCGGCCGGGGCGACCGCCGATACCGGAGGAGATGCAGCAGCTCATTGGTCGTCTCAGCCGGGAGAATCCCCTGTGGGGTCCTGATCGCATTCGCGACACCCTCCTGTTGCTGGGCTACGAGGCGCCCTGCGCGGAAACCATCCGCAAGTACATGGTAAGGCCCAGGAAACCGCGATCACCCTCCACCAGCTGGCTAACGTTCCTGCGGAACCATCTCGATTGCTCCTGGGCGGTTGATGCCTTCACCGTCAATACGCTGGGCTTTCAACTGCTGTACGTCTTCCTGGTGTTGGATCACGCGCGCCGCGAAGTCCGGCATTTCGCCATCACCACGAACCCGAGCATGGAGTGGGTGATCCAGCAGTTGCGGGAGGCGATGCCCTTCGGGGAACAGCCCCGCTATCTGTTCCGGGACAACGACGGCATCTACGGCCACGGCGTGCGCGCCTTCCTTATCTCCTGTGGCATCCTGGAAGTGCGCACCCCTTACCGGAGTCCTTGGCAGAATCCGTACGTCGAGCGGTTCATCGGGACGCTGCGGCGAGAACTGCTGGACCACGTGATCGTGCTGAGCGAGCGCCATCTGGAGCGGCTCTTGCGGGAGTTGCTCGAGGACTACTACCACCCCGCCCGTGCTCATCAGGGACTGGGCGGTGAGACGCCGGCTCAGCAAACCCTCAGCGGGGAAGGCGATCTCATCGCAGTCCCAGTGCTCGGCGGCCTGCACCATCGCTACTACCGCGCCGCCGCCTAGCGCAGACAACCCGTTGTCAGTCAGCCCTCGCGAGGTGAGAGCGGGCCCACCATGGCCGCCTTCTGCGTTCCGCACAATCGCGAGGCATCTACCGACCCTACTCAACACCCGCGGCTCGTGCTATCATGAGCCCGCGCTGCCGATCACGGCACCGGGACAGGCTTTCTAGAGAGGACAGTGGGTTTGCACAAGTGTCCGATCAGCGGCGGCAAGTCGGACGCGGCCGTCCGCTATGTCTTGCGCAGCAGATCGTTCCAGGCGCGGACCGACACCTCATGAACGGCCTTCTCCGGACCGAAGAGACGAATCGTCCGCGACTCGCCTGGGGTTAGGTCGAAGTAGTTGTCCTCCGGAGCGACTTCATCGCCCGGGGAGATCTCAACCATCCAGGCATAGCGGGCGGCTCTGACCTCGAGCGTGTGATCTCCCTCGGGGCCGAGCGAGACACCCCACTCCACTCCCGGATCGTCGAGGTGGACGTCGCCCCAGGGCGCGAGCCAGTGGTTATGCCAGCTCACCACCTCTCCCGCGCGAAGCCAGCGGGCCCAGTAGTAGCGATCGGCGCGCTCATCGGCGCTGAACTCAGGAAGGGGGAACGAGAGCATGTTGTGAGAGCGATTGCCCGGGACGACATGGCCGGCGCGGCCCAGCAGCTCGATTTCCGAGCTGGAGAAACGGCCGAGCCCATACTCGAGCACGCCGTCAACCACGTGCACGTGGTCATTCACAAGCCAGATAGAGAGGCCTTCGTCGTCCTCTGAGAACGAGAGCATCTCAGGCGCGAAGGTGCGCCGGACGAAGTAGTACGAAGGCTTGCGGCGGAGATAGCAGTCTATGATGGTCCAGCCGCTGGTGGCCACCCAGCAGTCGTCATACATCCAGAAGAGCGCGCCACTGGTGAGGAACTCGCGCCGGCGGAAATGGCTGAGGGTGTAACGGTAAGCCTCGGCCTGCCAGGCCTGGGCGAGTCGGATGAAGGTAGTGGGATCCATGCCCTCCGGCGATCGCTTGAAGAGCTTCTCGAAGGCCTGTGTGAAGACCGAAGGTGCGCCGCCCAGGGGGATGCCGGTCTCGAACTTGTTGGCGTGGAACTGCCAGGAGGGGGAACCGACGTGCAGTTCGTCGGCGGGAAGCGCCTGCTCGATGCTCTGGCGAACGGGCGGCCCGAGGAAGCCGAATTCGGAGACGAACTTGCTGCGGTCGTGGCGGTAGTGCTTGTAGTCGCTGAGGCCGCCGCCCGCGCCCCCGAGGGAGACCTGCCAGGAGTGGGTGTCACCAATGTCCCAGTCGCCGTGCTCGGGCCCGCCATAGGGGCTGGATGGCCAGTAGAACCGCGTCGGGTCGAGTGCTGCGCAAGCCTTCGGCAGCACCTCGTGATAGGTTCTCCACCCGTAGAAGCGGTGGCCCCTTCCGCTCTCGCCGCGGTAGATGACCTGGTTCTCGTTGTTGCCGCACCAGAGGACAAGGCTCGGGTGGTTGCGCAGCCGGCGGATGACGAGATCGGCCTCGCGCGCGACCTCGGCGAGGAAGCCGGGATCATCCTCGGGGATCATGCCGCAGGCGAACTGGAAGTCGAGCCAGACCATGATGCCCAGGCGATCGCACGCTTCCCAGAAAGCATCGGACTCATAGGTGCCCCCGCCCCAGACGCGAAGCATATTGAAGTTGGCGTCACGGGCTTGCTGGATAAGGGCCTCGCACGTTGTCGGTGTGACGCGGGAGAGAAGGGAGTCGGCCGGGACCCAGTTGGCGCCCTTGGCGAAGACCGGAATGCCGTTTATGAGGAAGGTAAAGGACTGGCCTTCATCCCCGGGGAGCGACTCCTGCGCGATCTGCACCTCTCTGATTCCGTATGGGAAGGAGATCGCGCCAAGCTCCTCGCCTGATTGTCGATCAACCAGGCGGCAGGCGAAGTAATAGAGGTAAGGCTCCCCCAGGCCGTTGGGCCACCAGAGGATGGGGTCGGCGAGAGTGAAGTCATGGGTGATGAGGTTGTGTCCTGGGGCGAGGGTGTAGCGGAGCGCGCTGCCGCCCTCATCGCCGAGCCGGAAGTCGAGCAGCGCGTCCACCTCGTCTTCGCCGAAGACGTCCACCTCGAAGAGCGCGGTCATGCTGACGAGGTTGTCCGGCCCAAGGCGGCTGCGCAGGCAGACGTCGCGCAGCGCGGCCCGGTGGTGACACTCGGCGTGTACCGAGCGCCAGATGCCCGCGGTGAGGAGACGAGGCGCCCAGTCCCAGCGAAACGAGAACTGGGAGTGGCGCAGGTAGACGCGGGCGTGTTCGCGGCGGCCCTGCTTGGCGGTGGAGAGATAGCGGTCGAGGTCTTGTTGGAGCGCCCACCGGAGCCCGGTATCGAGGCGAACCACGAGGAGATTATCGCCTTCCCTCACATGCTGGCTGATGTCGGCGCGCCAGGGGACGAGGGCGTTGCGGGAGACCCCGACGCGTCGGCCGTTGAGCCAGACATCGGCGAAGCAGTCGAGGCCCTCAAACACTATCTCGACGCGCTCTGTGATGCTCTCGTTGGGCAGGTGAAAGGTGGTGGAATACCACCAGTCCTTCTCCTCCATCCACTCCAGTTGTTCGGCATTGCGGCCGAACAGCGGGTCGGGGATCCTGCCCGCGGCGAGCAGGTCGAGGTGGGTCATGCCTGGCACCTGCCCGGGGATGGAGTCGGCGTCGGCGACGCCGGCGGCGGGCCACCCGGCCTTCTCGCCTTCGCCTGAATCGCACCAGCGCAGACGCCATTCGCCATCGAGAGAGATGCGCATGGTGGACATGTGTCCGCTCCTCGTTGCCCTAGCGTTTTGCCGTCAGCCGCCTTGGCTGGCGGTTAGCGACAGGTCTACTCAGGGCTTCTGTTCTGCGAGCCCAGAGCCGAACCTGCATTCTCGTGTGGCTGTCCCCCCGAAAAACGTCATCCTGGAGACAACCATCGAAGCGCGAGGGCTATCTGAAGGTTACATGGATTCGGACTTGTCTCCTGTCGGGGTCGGCCGCCGGGGCGGATCAGGCCTGAGGAGGCCCGCCCGCGTTTGCCTGCTTCTCCCGCAGCACCTGAAGCAGGCTCTCGGGGGCTAGACCGCATCCGCTTTCGACGCGTCGCATCTTCTCTGGGTTCCACGCGTGGTCAGGAGCGAAGCGGGTCAGGCGATCTAGTAACTCGGTTTGAAGGTCTCCAGGCAGCTCCCCACTCTTCCACGCCCGGCCGGCGTCAGCGATCCCTGCTTCATCCTGGGGGAGGAGACGCAATCCCAATCGCAGCAGCCGTACTGACAAGCGGTGCTCCCGACGCATCTCGCGCCAGAGCTTCCAGGCAGTAAACAGCCCCTTCTTCTGGAGACTGGCCTCGACGAAGGCATCTTCCAGCTGGCGGCAAGCGAGAGCCAGCTCCAGTCGAGAGTTCGCTATCAGTAGCCGGAGCGTTTCCTTTGCGAGCGCGCGGGCGTCCGAACGCGATTGTCTCATTTCACCCCCTCTTCATGCCGCCAGACGCAGGTAGCGATGATGAAGGCCGCCCACCACCGGCACGGAGACAAGCTCGCCCTCGCCATGTGGCGCTTGGGGCACCGGCGTATCACCGGACAGCCCCTGATGAGGGCGGGCGGTGTGGTAGTAGTCATCGATGAACTCCCGCAGGAGCCGCTCCAGGTGAGCTTGGCTCAGCACGATCACATGATGCAGTAGCTCTCGCCGCAGGGTCCCGATGAAACGCTCGATGTAGGGGTTCTGCCAGGGACTCCGGTAAGCGGTGCGCACCTCCAGAATGCCGCAGGAGATCAGGAAGGATCGCACGCCCAGGCCGTAGATGCCGTCGTTGTCCCGGAACAGATAGCGAGGCTGTTCCCCGAAGGGCGTCGCCTCCCGCAGTTGCTGGATCACCCACTCCATGCTCGGATTCGGGGTGATGGCGAAGTGCAAGACCTCCCTCCGGGCATGATCGACGACGAGGAAGACATACAGGACCTGGAAGCCCAGCGGTGAGGTAGGCGCGCGGCGCACCATCGCAATGGGCGACGTGTTTCCGCACGCCCCCTCCCGAACCGTACGTGACAGTTTCCCGTCATACGGCTCTCCATTCAGGGTTAACCAGGTTGGCTATCAGCAACCAGGTAGGGGTGAGGTATCCGGCGGAATCGCGGGTAACGTTGCACCCGGATGTCATGCACGAATGCGACCGGGAGCCGTCCTCCCTCTGCACGAGGGACCGCGATCACCTTTCGACCTCCTACACATTTCACATACCGCCGCCATATCTCCCGCGGCCCGCGCTGGTGCTTCTTGCAGAGCCAGTAAAGCACACGGCCCCACACGAAGCGATCCAACGACGCGGCCAGTTTGGAGATGGAGCAGTAGCGATAGTAGTAGCCCCAGCCTTTCAGATACAGGTTCAGATGAGTGACCAGACTCTCGGCGTCCAAGGAGAGCAGGGCGCGGTCGGTCAGCGCACGCACCTTTTCCTTGAATCGCTCCACGCTCTTCGGGCTGGGCCGGATAATCAACACCGGCCTGCCGTAGCCATTGCAGCGACGGGCGTGGAATCCGAGGAAGTCCAAGCCCTCATCGGCGTGGGTCACCAGAGTCTTCTCCGCCGAGAGTTCCAGATGCAATTCGTCCCGCAGGAAGGTCGCGAAGCGTTCCTTCAGCGCTTGTGCGCCCTGCTTCGTTCCATTCCAGAGCAGTACAAAGTCATCGGCATACCGGAGGAGGCGGACGTTGCCTTCCCCGTCCCGGCGGCGACGCCCCTTCTCCTGCGGCGAGAGCCTACCATACTGCTCCCACCAGAAGCGGTCCATCTCGTGGAGGTAGACATTGGCCAGCAACGGAGAGAAGATGCCCCCTTGTGGGGTGCCCATCTCTGTATCCCTGACCACGCCCTCCTCCATGACTCCGGCTTTCAGGAACATCCATACCAGATCGAGGATGTCCCGATCTCCCACGCGATGCTTCAGCAATCCCATCAGCTTGTGATGGCTGATGGTGTCGAAGCATCCCCTGATATCTCCCTCGATGATCCAGTAGAACTTCGGTGCTCGCTGGATGTAAGTCCAGAGCTGGCTGACGGCATCCATCGTCCGTCGGCCAGGCCGGAACCCATACGAGCAGCCCAGAAAGTCGCTCTCGTAGATCGGCTCCAACAGCATCTTCAGTTCCATCTGGACCACTCTGTCCCGAAGCGTCGGTATCCCCAGCGGTCGGCGCTTGCCGCTCGCCTTTGGGATGTAGACTCGCCGACACGGTTGTGGCCGGTACCGTCTCTCTCGCAGAAGACGCTGGGTCTTCTCGATGAAGGCGGCCCGGTAGTCCGGGTCCTCAAAACGTCGGACCGTGACTCCATCCACGCCCGCGGTTCGGCTTCCCTGGTTGGAGAGCACTCGGTCAAGTGCCGTCTCAATCCAGGCCCGAGAACAGAGGAGGGAGTACAGGTCACAGAACCTGTGCTCCGGTTGATGTACAGCCTTCCGGGCGAAGCTCGTCTGTATCCTCGCGATATTCACCGTACAAGTCTCCTGGCATTTCGCCGATACATGATGAGTCTCTGTCCCGAACTGTGGTCCTTCTCCGCTTGCGGCGGATACTACGACCACTCCGCCCCGTCACCATCACCTCAGCCGCAGGTGGCCCAGTCCTCTCGGACCGATGGCGGCGGTTCCCACGTTCATGCGTTGCTCCTTTGCGACCGGGTTAGGCTTCCCCTAATGCCCGTACGGTTGACTCACAACCGGCGACGAAGTCCCATGGCTCATTCCCCTGAAGCCAGCGGGGTTCACCCATGCCTGGGCTTTTGGCGCTACTCACCACTGATCGCGCTACGCTCCGTCTCCGACCATTCCCATCAGTTAGCGGTCGGTCTTCACTCAGGGCACGTCACCGGGGATTCCTATCTTGTAGCCATACCGGTCTCAGGCCGGAGGACGCTTAGGAGTCAATGGGATAGACTCCAGGCTCCCCTTATCCCCCTGGGCTTCAGACGGCTTCTTCCTCCTTGTCCGCCGCCTGCCAGGTTGGCCTCAGATGATGCGGGGACATCACCTGCTCCTACTGCGTGACCAACGCGTTCGGAGATTCGCAATGCACGCCTCGTGGCGCACTGGTGACGGTGAAGAAGTCAATCGCCCAGGAGCAGTCGAGATGGTTTCTCAGGAACGTCATCCAAGTGGTTGTCGTCGGGCGCGGCTTCCTGGGCTTCACCATGTACTTGCGGACTGTGTCCTCTCCGGGGGCCTCGTAGCCCATCAGCAGAAGCACATCCCGGATTCGCTCCGCTCCCCAAAGGGGATTCTCCCTGCTCAGACGCCGGATCAGCTGCTGGATCTCCACGGGCACCGGCTTCCGGCCCGCCCGCGACTTCCATCGCCACCACGCGCGGAAGGCCCGGGTGTGCCAGCGTTTCACCGTTTCAGGCTTCATGACATGGACCAGGTCTTCCCACCCGTCAAGGAGCTTCGAGAGTACCACCCAGAGGAGGCGGAAGGCCGGGCTGAACTTGTGATGTCGCTTCCTCGGGGCCGAGGAGCGATTCACCTCCACCGCCAACTGGCTCCGGACCGCCAAGAGCTGGGCTGCCACCACCGCCCGCGGCAATAGCAGCGCCCAGCAGAATCTCAGGAGATATCCGACGAGTTGGAGCAGCACACCCGAGCAACCTCGGAGGCAGCACACGCAATCGACGATCCTATTCATTCCCCAAGGATACCAGGAGGGCCGCGGCGACCCCAAGCCCTCAAAACAGGCTGGATAGCACTATTCGGGCGGACAGGTCCCACGATCCCTTGACAATGACAAGCGCCGTCAGTCCAGAGGGCCTCGTCACCGGGTTTGCCTTCGGTCCCGCCTCCGCCAAAGACCAGCGCCTGACTGACACCCTGCTGGCCCTGCGCGAGACACCCGATCTCCGGTTTCCCAGCCTCGGAGCGACCCGCGCCGGAGGCTGCTATGTGGCTGACAAAGGCTTTGAGGGCGGAAACTGGCGTCAGCATTGGTGCTCCGACTAGAGCGCGGTAGTGCTCTATTGCCCTCGGCGCAACAGCCTCCATCCCTGGCCCCGGTGGCGGCGGCGCTGGCTGGCCTCCCGGCGCCAGATTGTCGAGACGGTATTCGCCAAACTGACTCAGACCTTCCGCCTGGACCGGGAGCGGCCCCACCATCTCGCCGGATTCAGCGCCCGGCTGGGAGCCAAGGTC
>Ga0307377_10002260_pt1 | contig 22936 bp, 36 predicted proteins | sample TR3MG_FD_202535 | JGI IMG/M metagenome (GOLD analysis project Ga0307377, IMG submission 202535) | Soil microbial communities from Risofladan, Vaasa, Finland - TR-3 | ecosystem: Environmental > Terrestrial > Soil > Coastal area > Acid sulfate soil | place: Finland: Risofladan, Vaasa | collected...
AAAAATTGCTCAATTGCTACTTCGCATAACCAATGTTTTAGAGCAACCTTCATCATATACGTTAATCATCTTTTTCTAAAACTTCTTACCGCTTGGGGAGTAAATGAAAAATCACCATCATGTGATTCTGAACCACAGTACTTTTTACCGTCATATTCCATAGTAATATCACAACAAGGATCTTCGCCATCCATCATAGGCTCCCACATAATCATTTTTTCATACGTTATATCATAGCACCCATTTGCTGCCCGTAAAATATATGCGTTGTATATATCAGTGACAGCAACCGATCCTTCATCATCATCCAGTGAATACACCAACCGGACAGAATCAAGGACATCGCCTTCAGAAAAATTATTATTGGTCATGAAGTTAGAAAAAATGTTATCAAAAAGTACTCCGATACACACATCAACTATCCAATGTTGTAATGCTATTTTGACCATGATAAACCTCTGTTTAAAATTTTGCTTTCTGTGCTTCTTTACAGCTTCTCATAATTATTTTAAAAATCTGTGTTAACTTTTTATTGCCTAAAAGGCTTATGTTATTTTTAAGAAGTCTATCAAATACTTGGGCTTCACGTCTTTTGTCAAGTACTGGTAATTTCTGTTTTCTTTTTTCTATGCCAATGAAAAAAGCAATCTTTATTCTTTGATTGATCATTGAAACAATTTCATCGTCCAATGTATCTATCTTTTCTCGCAATTCGGAAATATTCATGGGTTTATTTTTAATCCTCTATGGTACTTTAAAGAGGGGTCAATTTTGTTATTCATTTCAACCAATTTATTATGAGCATTTAATGCAGTTTCAACTGTTTTTTCCATTACATCCTCAACCGAAGAATGTGTACGGGAGTCTTCCTCTTCCCCAGTTATCTTGATTAACGGAGTTTCTACTGATACTTTCATTTAACCATTCTCCTATTATAAATATTAAATATTTAGCAAAAAATGGGGTTTTTATTCTACAGTTTCTTACCACCATGTTTATAGGGGCGGGTCTTGTTATAAGCCATTTTAATTTTAAGAGCCTCATCCAAATCAATACCATACTTCTGGCAATTATCTGCAATTCTAATCATCACGTCTGCCAATTCTGTTGGTATACCACATGGCTTATCACCCTTATAATATATCTCATCAATAGCATGATTATTTCTGTGATCTTCGAAAGCTTCTGAGAGTTCAGAATGCATTAAAGATATCTGCTCACCAAAACTATTTTCCTTTTCCCACCAACCCTTGTCAGTGGATGTCTGATGGGATTCTCTACATAATGTTTTAATATCCATTTAATACCTTTCTTACTTTATAAATTTTAAATCTTTAAATTCCTCGAAACTGAAATATTGTGATTCGTCTCTATCGATCACATCCCCTTCAAATTCACTCCATTTGAAGTACATTGCCATCAATACATCTTTTTTTTCATGTTCTTCCATCTCATCATAATAGTCCATCGTTTTAGGATCAATGATTGTACATTTGAAATATGATTCCCCATTCACCTTATCAATTACCTTTACAAATCTCTCACCTATCTCCGGGACACGTTTACTTTTTTTAGGAAAATTTTTAACAATATTATCAAAAAATATATTAATACAAAATTCATATATGGTATGTTTGATAGCAGTTTTGATAATATCAGTGTTCATGTTTACTCATCAAAATAGTCTTCGAATTTTTCTTTCTCTGTGACCGTAATTTCCTTCAGTATTCCATTTTTGACTACTAAATTAGTTGGTATCTCCAGATCATGCGTGAGGATGATCATGTTTGTCCCTTTTTTATAAATTACTTTACACGTCCTGAATGTGAAATGGGCGTTTTCACCAAAATATATTTTCAACTGAAGACAGTCCCCAACTGAAAATCTTGTTATTTCTTCATTTAACATTGGAAAATTTTTATATATTCCTTCGAAGATTTTATGAATACAAAACTCAAATATGAAATGTTTTAGCGCAATTTTTATCATTTGTAAAATACATAATAATTAGAATTAAAACATATCTCATCGTTATCTACTTCAATTGATTCTATAGCATCGTTGTCATACCACTCTTTGTAGCTTTTACCAGCTTCTCTTAATTCTTCTTCAAATTCTTCAATTTCTTCGTCATCAATGTTATAGAAATAATTTTCAAGTTCTTCTTCTGCCCAATCATCATCTTCGAAAATATCACCATTACAATACTCATACCGTATGTAAACTAAATGATATGGTTCCTTGTTTTTATTTATGCGTCTTTCTATGTTTTTAATGATGCAATTAAAATAATGTTCATTATTATCAACGTGGCTTATTCTGGAATAGAACTCCCCTACTTTTGGAAATTTGGTGCTGCGAGTACTCTTAAAATTTGATATTATCCGGTTGAAAAGCATATCAATGCAGAAATCATAAATAAAATGTTTGAAAACAATTTTGAACATATCAACCCTATAATACTAATATAGTTTATATTCATTTTATAAATTGCGTGTTATGGGTATATACCAGCAATGAATCATCAGACCCATTTGGCCTGACCCCAACATTATGTATTTTTTCACCAAATGCGTTATATTCTTTAACATAGGTGACTAAACAATCTCTGAGACTTCTTTTATGACCTTCCTTTAGAAATGGCCTTCCTTCAATTATTACTTCTGAATATACATCCCCAACTCTTGGGAAACTTGAATTATTATTGAAATTTTGGTTTAAAAGCTTAAAAATGAGATTGATGCAATACTCATAAATTTTATGCTTTAAAAATATTTCAATCATTCATCCGGCCAGATTGTTTTTCTTAAAGTATCCGTGGGAATTTTGCAAAAAGCATCAAACCACTTTCTTTCCTCGCCCTTCTCGACTTTATTGTCTTCGTAGACAATGCGAAGAATTTCAATTTCTACGTCCTGCCCCAGTAAATTCATGTGGAAAAGTTTAATAATTTCTTCCCTGTGCTTTTCCACACTTTTGAAAATAGATGTTTTTATTTCTCCCTCTGTCATTTCCCTTTCCCCTTTTCTTTAATTTCATCGGCTACCTTTTCCACAGCTTCAACTAACCGATGGGTTAATGTGTTTTTGTTGGTTCGACTGTTTAGTTGTTTAACGGCATTCATGAAATCTTTGATGCTTTTATCGATAGATTTGAGATTCTTATTCAAATCATCGAATACCCTAAGTTCTTTCTGATTAAATACTCCTTCAGGCATGTTGGTTCCTTCCATATTTTTTCAATGGTTTATCGGGTTTCCTTATTACAGGTGGAAGCCGATCTCTTACTTTTTCTTTTGTTTTGACTTCCCAATAAATATAGGGTCTCCAAGATTCATGAGGGATTCTACCACCCAAATGATAAACAATGCTCTTAGGTGCTTTTTCGGTCAAAGTTGGAATGCCAAGTCTTCTCTTCAACTCCCATCCTAACTCAGTTAATGTCTTGTTGTCCTTTTCGTTATTACATGGTTTACATGCTCCCCGGACATTCATCCAATCATCTAAACCCCCAAGATCAAGGGGATAAACATGATCTTTAGTCATTTCAGCTAATGTCATTTTCCTTTCACAAAAAGCACATAGTCCCCTCTCACGGTCATAAATATTCTTCTTAGTCATGGGAAGAGTTTTAACAAATTGTAACTGACGGTCAGAGTTCCTTGGTTTCATCATCATGATAACAGAAGGACATAGCATGTCCACTGATTTGTCACCGCTCCAGTTATACCCGGAACGAATTCTGAAGTGGTCATAATGATGCAGTATTCTGGCACGTCCATTTGCCCAATCAGTCATGGCATCTTCCCAATCGTATACATTTACGGGTTTTCCATGTACCAACACAAGGACTTGTGGCCTCTTGGTATTCCAATGCCTTCTACTTTTTCTGTTTCTTTTCATAGTAATAAATATAAATCATTTAAATTTTTTTAGTTGTGTTGAAAAAATCTTTATCAATAAAAAGTCTGGGTGGTGGGATTCGAACCCACGAGATTTCTGGTTCCCAAGACCAGCCGTGAACCATACACACGCTCACCCAGATAATCAATCAGTGTGGGAAGACTCGAACTTCCAACCCCGTCCGTCCAAGGGACTCACTCTCCCAATTGAGCTACACACTGTAAAAATCGGGGTAGCAGGATTCGAACCTGCGACTTTTGCGTCCCAAACGCAACGCTCTAGCCTGACTGAGCTATACCCCGTTATAAAACAAATATAAATTTGGAAATATTACACCCTAACGGGTGGAGTTGGCATAGCGTGGCACCTGATACCATTATCTGTATCAGTACAGCTACCGCCCTTTAATATGAATGTTAAAAATTTCATAATATTAATAATATAAATCATTTTTTGCCTTTGTCAAACAATTTTTTTAATTATTTTCAGGGTGCTGTTTCAAATGGTACTTCTTCCTCTTCTTCTTCTTCTTCTTCAAGTCGCTTTATAATGCCAGCAACTGAAGCTCTCAACCACGTTTCTACTTCATCATCCAACTCAACACCGTGAAGAGATGCTAAATCCTGCTGTGCTTCGAATGACCAAATTGCTTTTACCTTACTGCGATTAATTTTATAAATACGTTCAACTATTTTAGGAACAATAAAATTTTTATAAACCTGTTGGAAAAACATATCGATACAAATTTCATAAATAACATGTTTCAATAAAATTTTAATCATGGTTTAAATGAAACCCTGCCTCACAACCTACTTCTACCTCTACATCATAAATTCTGCCACGTTCACGCTCCCGTTCCATGCGCTTTACTTCCTTTAACTCTTCCTTCATACATTGCAATCTATAGAATTCAGAAAAACCCATTGGTTCATTTACCATTGCAGCATTAGCATCAATGTTTCGTGTTGCTGATGCAATCCGTGCTGATACCTTTAAAATACGTTGTATATCAGATTCTATATCAGAAAAATTTAATGTGATCTGTTCAAATAAAACTTTTATACAGATTTCGTATATGGCATGCTTGAGGAATATTTTAAGCACGGCATATGTTTATTCTAAATAACCCAACTCAGTCCATTCCTGTAATTTTACACCCATCAGGTAATTAAACTTGTCGAGCCATCTTGCTGAAAGTTGGTAAGTATCTTCTCTCATTTCTTTATTTTTTTCTCTAGACTTACTCAACAACGGATGTGTTTCATAAAGTTTCAAGAGTCCTTTTAATTCTTCATGAGTGAAAAAATGCATGAACTGATTTATAAATTCCCCTTCCATTGCAGGGATGTTATACACTTTTAGCAAATCAACCCATTCTTCTTCCGGTACTTTTGGAAATCTGGTTTTCACCGATTTCATGGGAGCAGTTATCATTTCTTCAACGCTTTCAAATGAAGTAACAATGCTCCAATACTTTTTGATGTCTGCAATAAAACCACTGTCAGCGTCCTCTATATTTTTCAATATATCATTGATATGTTCTTCACACATAATTACAATGTTCTCCTACTAAGATTAGCCTTGGCTTCATCTGATATATTTTCCTCATCGTGTCTTAAACGACCTTTCACAGCAACGAAGTTAGCAGCTTTCATTGAAGACAATCTTGAATCAACTGCTTCATTTAAGAGTTCCAGTGTTATGTTATCATGTTCAGTATAAGTATGGCAGTCGCTGATTAACCCTGAAACTTGTACCTGTGTAAATCTTGCAGCTATAACCTTATCGCATAATTTTGCTAACTGTTTATTGGTTTTTGTAAAATCGATAGTCCCGACTAAATTAGGCCGTTTTTTCCTTTCACTCTTCAGATAATAACCCCGTTGGTTGGCCTTGTTATAAAGAATATCGATAATTTCAACATGGGTTTCTGGAAGCTTAACATGGAATACATCATCAAACCGCTCAGGTCTATTGATAACGGTCATATGAATCTTTGAAGGGTCATTGACTGCTGCAAGTAGGAACCCTGTCAGATCACTTGTACCATCCAACTGAATAAGGAACTCTGATGTTGTTTCATTTTTAGTTGTCAGTGGAGCGGCATCTAAGTCATCAAACACCATTATTGAATTCTTGAACATTTTAAATATTTTAAAAACGTTGCGTATTCCGGTGGTATTATTTATGCTATCAGACGTTATCCAGAATATCAATCTATCTGGGAAGCTATTAATAATTTTATGAAGAGCTATTGTTTTACCAGTTCCGGGTTCTCCAACGAGCATGATACCCCTTCTGGTTTCTTCATCCAATGTTTTACGGCCAGCCTTGACCACCTTATCAACATTAACATTTCTAATGTCTTCCTTGATCTCAATTCTTTTGCAGATCTCTAACCGTGTGCCATTTATTCTGACATAATTGAATCTTGTATCAACCTTATCAATGTAAAGTTCATACATTATCTTCTGTATTTTTTCCTTTAATTCATCAGGATGTATTTTCATTCCTGAAACCGGATAGTACAGTTTACAAGTGGCTTCATGCGTGGTGTCTTCATCTTCATGTATTTCACTTGCGATTGTTTTAATGACCAGCCCCCACTTAATATCCTTATCAATGGTTCCTGTCATTTTTATATTTTTAAGAATGGAATCATATTTATCTTCTTTAGAAGAATCTTTTGGTTTTGCTTTATCATCGTCAGATTGAACGTGATCAATTTTTAAATTATATTTTTCTTTATGATAATCACTTATATCAATGAATGCTTCTGCCATTGATTGAGTAATCTCTAACCTTCGTTCCTCAACATAATTTCCATTTGCGAAGCCCATCAATTTTGCTATTTCGTTATTCTTAATATGACGGAATTTTTGTTTGGCTTTAAAAACATTTCCGATGGCAGCACTTACGGAAATCAAGTTGGTTGAATTTTTAATAATCTTGGCATATTCCTTGACTTCTTTATTTTTGACGAAGGCATTTATTACTTCATAACTAGTGTTAGCTATGTAGTTGAACATGTTCATTCTGTTCCCAAGATTTTTCTCCTGAAAAATAAGGGACAGTAAATATTTACCACGCTCTTTTATACCAAGACTTTTCCAATATTCGGTATCTATTTCAATTGAGGGAAAATTATCCCCAAAATTCCACTCGTGATTATTACTCATATCTAACCGTTCCTTTTTTTACTGACATGATGGTGCCGATACGTCACATGGTGCATTATCTGGGTCTGGGTAATCAGGCTCTGCTTCCGTTACTGCCGTTACTGCCCCCCTAAACGGTCGTGGCGTGTCTTTTTTCTCATGTTCGTTCTCATCTTCTTCAATAATTCTAGTACCGCCATATAAGAGAAGATTTCTCAATTTGAAAAAAATTGAAACTAAAAATATAGTGATACCCGTTATCTGCAACACTTCCCTTATTAGCTTGTGGTTAACTTTCACTTTAATCTTCCCTCGCCTGTTTACTTTCAGTTTGTGGTTCCGATTCAACTTCGTCTTCGTCTTCATCTTCATCTTCGTCTTCTTTCTCCTGTTCTTCATTCTCTGGTTCTTCATTCTCAGAAGCATCAGAATCATTTCCAGATGAAGAGGATGCTATTAAAGTTTTTACCTTTATAACAACCGACAATACAAGACTCACAAATGAAATTATTTTTGCCATCATTGTGAGAAAAGAAAATATTTTTTTAGCATCTACGTTCACTGGCATCTTACTTCCTTAGTTTTTATTTATGTTAATCTAAATAATTAAGAAAAAAAACCATTATTAATTTTTAATTTTTTCGCTCGATATTTCACAATATGCCAGCTCTAACGGATCAACCAATATGTAACCGCTTTTGGCATTGATTATGTATGTGTCTTTACCCTTCGCCCTGCATTCCACGATTCCATTGAAAAGCATTTTTCCGTCCTCATCAGAATTTAATGGTATGCTTATAGTCACGGGACTAGACTTATACATTAAGTTTAAATATCTCATAAAACATTGACCTTTAATCAATAAATTTTAATTAATATAAATATTTTTTTAAGAAATGGTTGCGATTGATTTTTTTATTAATTGAGAAAATTGTTGGTATGTACAGACTTCCTTTTTCTCAAATGCTGGTATGAATTTTATCCGGTTCTCCACTACCAATTTTTCCTTCTTGGTAGATTGGAATATTGCAAGCATGGAACTTTCTTCAATCCCATAATTCAATATTTTTTTATCCTTGGATGCAATTAAATCCTTTATTTCTTCCCTTGTTGGGCCGTTTTCCCACAGGAAGGCGCATTTTGCAATTCTTGCTTTAAAAAGCATTAAATCGTAAAATAATTCATGCTCTTGGATAAATATTTTCCTTTTTCCAAATGATTGGGTGCTCTTTGTTAATTTTTCTTTAAAGGAATCTATTTCGTTTTTGTATCTATCAACTTTTCCCCAAATAGGGAATATGCCAAATTCATACTCAACTGGGATCTTATCATGTAAGTATTTTAACCGTTCTAACAGCCCTTGTGTCTTATTTTCTTTGAACCACCCGCCTATATACACAAGGTTTTGCTGATTAACATCCGTGATAAATTTATGCATCGGGTGTCTGGGTGTAGTGAAACATGGTTTTTCTATACCCCCGATATCTTCAACAACGGTTTGCAATAAATCATTTATATAAATTATAAAATCAGCATCCTTACAATATCTGATATTTTTTTCATCTATGCGGTGTACTATAAAAAGTTTTTTGCATTTATCTGGTATGTTGTACCCTCCATATGGGTTTCCTTCATAAAGATTTACAATAATTATATCTTCATCATTAAATTCAAAATCGTATGGTGGCATCTTGACATGTGGATACCATTTTGACCATTGGATAAAAAAATTATTAATTCTTGATACGTTAGAATCATACACCGGATCTTTTAAAATATACGTGCTCATATTTTTACTTTTTACAACTTTCTATTTTTTTAATAACTTCTGGGCTGAGTAAAATTTTCTTTACACCAAAATGTAAATCATGAGGTAACTTGTTTAACAAAAACCATTTAGCTACAGAGTGTTCATAATTTAATTTTGGTTTTATATCTCTAAGTACAGTTCCTAAAAAACAATGATATGCGAAATTAATATATTCACTTATGTCAATTGGTTCCTGATATTCTAATTTATAATGAACACCTTCCAAAAAACCCGTTTCTTCCAAAGTTTCTCTTTTAGCACATTGTAAAAAGGTTTCTGGTTCTTCAACCAAGCCACCAAAATTTCCCCATACATGTTCCGGTTCATTTCTCAACGCCAGTAACACTTCATTATACGAAGAATTAATTAATAATATACCCGCTCCATGTTTCATAAATAAATTAACGTTTAACCATAAATTAAACATAAATTATTTATTAAAAAATGGTTGTAATAATTATTAATTAGTATTCGGCACTAATTTTTGCTCTTAAACTAATTGAAGATGGTAATTGTTTCCAATCAGTTATAGCATTACTTTTAACTGCTCTACCACCCTTTGGTAATGCAACAGTTATGTGAGGGATATTGTTATCGGTGGGTACATTAGAATTAATTTTAACAGCCATTGCTTGTTCACTCATACCTAATTCAACCGCTGTCAAATTTACATCCTTCCCAATATTTTCATCCGTGTATTTTTTAACTTCATCACTCTTAGGTTTCCCGAAAGCAATAGTCATGTGATGAGCAACAATATCCCACCCCTCTGGAATTTCATCTTTTAATTGTTCAGCTAAAGCGTAATGATCTTCAGGATAAAGTGTTGCTGCCCAGAAAGTTGGTTTTCTTTCCTTCTTCTGCTTCTTTAACTGTTCACCATGGAACTTTTTTGGTTGCTTCCTTCCCGCTCTTGGATCTTTCATAAGTAGCCCCACTAATTCTTTTTCCAATTCTGGATCAGATATCCCTTTATCAGGAATATCAACATAATGAACTTCATATTTTATATCCAACGTACCCAAGAAATCACTGAATCTTTTTACATGTTTAAACCTATCATCCCACATTTCAATTGCAACGGGTTCATATTTGTAAACTAGTTGTCTTATAAATCTCTGTTTGAAACTCATTGTGAATTCTGGATTAAAATCATCTCTTGGTTTGAATCCATATTCATCAAATTCTAAACCCCTATTATATAAAAGTTTTTTAATTTGGGCTTCAAATGCAGTAGTTCTACCAGTAAGAAGTATCGTTATAGCATCGGGGTCTGCCATTGCTTTTTCGACTTCCTTAACAGTTGATTCAATAAAATCATCAGGATTAATATACTTATCATCCAACGTCAATTCATTTTGAAACCACCCATAACCACCATGAGAAAAATCACCCCATAGTTTTCCAAAGGTCTTATTGTCCCACAATTTGCGATTAGGGAGAGGTGAGTAAAATAATGTCCCATCAAAATCAAAAATCTTGAGAACTTTTTTGTTGTCTTCCGGTTTCATACTTTCAAATATAGCTAAATCATCGAAATAAGTCTTCATCTTACGAACCCTTGGCTAATTCATCTATTTTAGATGATACTTGTTCCCTCGATGGCTCTGTTCCGTTTGCAAATTCCTGAACCAACCATGAAGTTATTTCATTTTTAATCTTACCATATTCAGGGCCAGTAGCTACGCCTTTTTTCTGCATTAATTCTGATATTTCTGCTTTTCGGCTTATAATCTTACCATATGATAAGATTTCATTTACAATTTCATTGGCGTTTGGAATATCATTACCATTAAATGCAACGTGTACCTTTCTCATAAGCGGGAAATAAATTTTATTTTTATCATCCCTGTGTTTACCAACCATTAGGTAGTACGCCTTTTCCTTATCCAACTTGTCTAACATATGATACGTTTTCATGTAAATGTTAACAAAATTGGCTGCACTGGCTTCTTCACTGGTTAATTTAAACCTTTCCTTTAATCCGGTAATCTGATCTTTATCCATTCCACGAAGAAGAATTGCAAAATTAACCTTTGAATCTTTACTATTGGCTCTTTCCACTGCTTCAATCTTTTCGTCCGTCAATTCTATTTCGGGTAAAATAAGTGGGAATATCTCAAGTTCCCTGAGAAATTTTAACATGGTTGCGAACTTACCACCATATTTCATCATTTTTGTCATTTCAGCTTTTATTCTATTAGTAGAAACAGGGTTATCTGAGTTAACTAATTTCCCCTTTAATTTCTTAATAGCATTCAACGTTTTTTCATCGATATCAAAATCAAATCGGGCAGCAAATCTAATGGCACGAATCATACGTAAGTAATCTTCTTCAAAACGTTCTTCTGGTTCTCCTACCGTCCTAATTTTTTTACCAACAATATCCTTCTGACCTCCCCAAAAATCTCTTACATTGCCCTCTGCGTCAGCTCCCATAGCGTTGATAGTCAAATCCCTTCTTGAACTATCTTCTTCGAATGTCTGTACTATTTTTACAATGTCGGGTCTTCTATTATCAGAATAACCAGCTTCTGTTCTGTAATGAGCAACATCGTAATTTACGCCCTTATAATTGACAACCACCGTTGCAAAACGCTCACCGCCAATATCTATTGTTTTAAATCCACCCTTATTGAAAATTTTTTGGACTTCCTCAGTGGGCATATTTGTAGCAATATCAAAATCATCGGGTTTTGCATCACCCATTAACATGTCTCTTACTATCCCACCAACCACAAATGCTTCATAACCATACTTATTTATAATTTTCATTATGCCTAAGCCATTTTGAATCATGGGGTCAGAAAATTTACCCCAATCCATTTTCATGCTACCATCTTCAGCTTCAAAACACACCTTGTGCGCTTTTTGAACGGCAACCAAAACTGGTCTATTTTCTTTTTTTGCTATTTCCATCATGGATTCGCAAAATTTCTGGTATTTTTCGTACTTGTTCATCATTTCAATAGTTTTTTGTTTATAGTTTATAGAAAAGAATAAACTATATATGGTAACAAAGGAGAACCACATGAAAAAATATAAATTAAATCTCGAAAAAAGCCCAACAGATAATAGAGATTATATTGCAGAATCCATTTTTCCCGCCAAGGGGGAAACCCCTGATGCGCTCGATCTTCGCAAAGATTTACAACCTATCAGAGATCAGGGTTCCCAAGGAACATGTGCTGCTCAAACTTCTGCTTGTATGAAAGAATGGCAAGAAAAGAAAGATGTTGATTTTGATGAACACATGAGTCCTCAATTTATTTACAATAACAGAGAAAATCAAACAGATGAAGGAATGTACTCCAGAGATGTAATGAGAATTTTACATAAAATTGGAAGTTGTCCTGAAAAAGAATACCCATATGAAACAGATGCGCCTATCACAGAAAGCCTTGAAGAAATAGCGAAAAAGTACACCATTAAAGGATATGCTTCTGTCGGTACGATAGATGCCTTGAAAAAAGCTCTAATTAAATCCGGGCCTTGTTATATAGCTGTACCAGTATACAACTATGGCATGCGCATGTGGAAGCCCGAACAAGGTGATAGAATGCAAGGCGGTCATGCTATGTGTATTGTGGGTTATACCAAAAAGGGATTTATTATAAGAAATAGCTGGAGTGATGATTGGGGAGAAAATGGGTACACCATTTTCCCTTATGAAGATTGGGGATTACAATGGGAAGTATGGACTACCATTGATGAAGAATCACCCAAACCTCTCCCACCCGTTCCTATAAGGAAAAGTTTTTGGGGATGGTTGGTGAGTTTATTAAAAAAACTATTCAGGTAATTTTCATCTCATATTTCACATAAAAAGCTGGTTTTCACCAGCTTTTTTCGTTTTCATTATACACTTTTGGGTTTTTTTAAATCCATTCTGCTCAGTTTATAAACATGTGATGTATAAATTGAGAGAAGGAAATGAAAAGAGTAAATATATACATCACCGAAAAAGAAGAAACAGCACTCGATTATTTATCGGAAATATTAGACTGCAAATCACGCTCTGAGATTGTCAGAAAGGCAATCGATGAGTATTCCCACAAGTACGAAAGCGAAATAAAAGAATTCAGTGCGGGTTTAATAGAAGATTTATCAAATGTTTTTTTAGAGAGACAATCAACATTTATAGATGAATGCGAAAAAGACCCCACTTTCTTTATTGAGAATGCTATCAAAATAATGTCACCGGATGTGGGAAGCATACCATTTACATTATATCCCCACCAATCGGAATTAATCCATGACATAGACCTGTATAACGAGTTGATAATAAATAAATCAAGACAGAGTGGTGTCACAAATTCCATATGCGCATACATAGTAAATTATCTCCTACGAAACAAACATAAAAATGTGGTAGTTGTTTCCGCAAGGCAATCCGATGCAACTGAGATAATTAGAATAATAAAATTCATGCTTACCAATTTGCCTGAATCCATGAAGCTAGAAGAAGATCTATCACTCAATAACAAAATAAGGATTGAATACAATACTAACAGGGTATACGGTGGTATCATGAATCATGAATCGTCTCATGGAATCAATGTTGATTTTTTATACATGGATGAAATTTCACGAGTAAAAAGGGAATCTTTTGATAATTTTTTCGCTTCCGTCATTCCCACCATAGTATCAAGAAAAAATTATAAGATGATAATCACATCCACACCAAGGGGATATGATCATTTTTACAAGATGTGGGCTGATGCCTTAAGCAACTACAACACCTTAAGACCTATTGCTATTCCGTGGACAAAGGTTCCTAATAGAGATGATGCGTGGAAAAACCAAATAATATCCACAATAGGCAAAGATAGATTTGAAGAAGAATTTAATTGCCAATTTGTAAATAGGACTGTTTATGCCGTTTAATGGAATAACAAATTTAAGAGATCACAGTGAAACTGTCATGATGGAACCATGGCAGTTAAATGAAATACGTAAATGTGCAAACGATCCCATATACTTTATAAAAAATTATGTATATATCAATACTAAAGATGATGGGATGCAACTTTTCAATTTGTGGGACTATCAAGAAGAAGTAATTGAAAACTTCCATGCCAACCGTTTTAATATTCTAAAGTTCCCCAGACAGTGTGGGAAATCTTGTACCACAAGATCGTACTTGTTATGGTACGGTATGTTTCAGAAAGATAAAGTAGTTGCAATTCTTGCTAATAAACTATCTTCAGCACAGGAACAGTTACAACAACTGAGAGATTCTTATATCAGTCTTCCTTATTGGATGCAACCCGGAGTGAGACAATGGAATAAAAGGGGCATACAATTTTCACATGGCACGAGGGTAATATGTGCAGCCACATCACCTGATAACGTTCGTGGTATGGCTATCAACTTATTATACCTTGATGAGTTTGCGTTCGTTAAAGATCATATCGCTGACGAATTTATAGCTTCTGTTTTCCCTACAATTTCTTCTGGTAAAACAACCAAAGTAATAATCACAAGCACACCGTGTGGAATGAACCACTTCTTCAGAATGTGGGAAGATGCTAAAGGTGATTGTGCAGATGGTAATGGTTATGTAAGAAAGGAAATTCTTTGGAATGCTGTTCCGGGTAGAGATGAAGAATGGGCAAGGTTAGAAAGAAGAAGAATTGGTGAAATAAGATTCAACCAAGAGTACATGTGTATGTTTGTTGGTTCAGTATCTACACTCATCGATCACCATTTCCTTCAAACAATGAAAGCTACTAACCCGTTGAAGATTCCCAAACTACCAGAATTTATTAAAATATGGGAATTACCTTTAAAAGAACGAGAGCTGGAAGCAAAAAATTGGGAGTATGTCGCTTCCCTTGATCCGGGTTATGGTATGCATGCTGATAATACGGTTCTGCAAATATTCTTAGCTAAATCAAATATCACTGCACATCAAGTTGCTAAAATGTCTGCCAACGGTATGGACATCGAAGAATTCTGTAAAAAAGCAAATATGTTATTGAAAAAATATCATTGTCCCCCATTGATAATTGAACAAAACGGCCCCGGAATAGCAGCAATGAATTTCTTCTGGAAAACCGCAGAATATGAAAACTTACTACACTTTGACCCTAAAGGTAAACATATGGGTATGTGGGCGACTGATAAATTAAAAGATAATGCATGTGTACTTTTAAAAACATATATACAGAGAAAATTCTTACACATCAACGATCAGGAAACGATTAATGAATTGCACTCATTCGGTAGAAAAACAGTCACCAAGTGGGGTGGATTAGGTGGAAATAACGATGATCATGTTACTTCATTATACTGGATTGCTTATTATCTACAGTCACCCTTATTCTATGGTAAAATAGTGGAAGTTAATATTAAAAATTTTGCTGAAGATGATGTTGTATTAAGTTCAGAAGAAGAAAGAAAAAAGGAAGAAGAAGTTCTAGCTAACATGCAAAATCATGAGTTTCACAAGGAAGAGTTAGAAAAAGGTGCTGAATTTCTTTCAGAAAAAATATCTAAAACTGAAGAAGAATTCAAAGGTGGTGGATTATTCTTCAGAAGATAAAAAGTATTTTATAAACTATAAATAAATATATTTGGAGTAAATAATGCAAGGATTTGGAAATTTAGACAAGTTTGATGAACTTAAATCTCAAACAGAAGCCGTGGAAAAAGATGATATACTAAAATTTGATTATTCTGAAGAAGAACAAACTAAATTGGATAATGTTAGGGTTCCTGTACTGGAAAATAATGTATATGTTAATGAAACCAAAACTGAAAGTGTAGTTGTTCCTTTAGAAGAAGAAGAAAAGACAACTGGTGGATCTGGAAATAAAGAAGAAACACCTGAAAAGGAAAAACAAAAAGGAGCTGCTGGTACTTCAGAGGAAAAAGAAGAAGAACCTATCATGGGTAGTTTAGGAGTAGGTGTAGGCGGTCTCGGTGGTAAAATTAAAAAAGAAATGTCCAGAATGGAAGGCTTTACTCCTGATGAAACAGTAGATGAAGAACCAATGGATTCCGCTAGAGATCAATTCCAAGATAACACAAATGATAAAGTTAAAAGCATTTTTAATGATATGTACGATGATAAATTCAGCAAAGCCAAACATAAGGATTATGATTTAGATGCAACAGTTATAAAATCAAAAGTGAGTACAGAACCAATAAAAAAAATACCAACGGGGTGGTAAATGAAATTTAATAAGCAATTAAGCCAATTAGAAGCAATCTATCAGGTAGCAAAGCCTGTAGTCAAAACAGCCGAACCCATACATATTTCTGATTTTATTCATCACATGTTTGAAAGTCAGGAAAATATCAGAGAAGCAGGGCTGACAAAAGAATGGTTTTTCAATTATTCAACTAAAAATATGGGAAAAGCTATAAACTTTGTTAATAACGTACTTCAAGAAAACGATCACATCATTGCAAAAAAATCTATTTTAGAAGGTATACAACGGTTCCAGAAAGATGAAATATAAATTATACTACGATGGCAACTGTCCGGTTTGCACAAACTACGTTAAGTTACTTAGGAAGAAACTAAATCCTACTAAAATTGAATGTATCGCAACCACCACAGATGCAACAGAATTCAAATTAGTAACACCAGATGGAAGAACATTCAACGGTGAGCAAGCAATTGAAAAATTAGCAGAACGTTTTCCTAAAGTTAAGAACTTTTTTTGGATGTTACCGGAAAGATATAAAGTAAAAGCATTAAAGGTTGCCTATAAAGTAGGTGGTGCCGTTAGAAAAATCATCAAGAAAAAAGGTGGTTGCGGTTGCGGTGGAAAACGAAAATAACGATCATTTAAATTTTGTATTGCTTAAATGTTTTAAAAATAACTGTTGATAAGGATGTTTAATAGTGTGTTTCCACGGCTTGTTTTGCGTATTAAAGTGAACAATATAAGGATCGTCTTTAACTTTGTTATATGTTTGCTCATCATAAGGACTATCTTCCCACGCATCAAAACTAAATAACTGTGAAAGCTGATTCCATTGTGGATTTAGTTCTTTGAAATATCCTTTGGTTACTGCATTTATACCATCTTGGTCACATAAATGTACATATTCTTCATATTTAATAAGATATGCAATTATTTTATTTGTTATATCATCTTCTACCCATTTTTTACAATTTAATATCATCATGCCAGTGTTAAAAAATTTTGTTTTCGGGTCAATACCTAATTTCCCATAGCATTTGACCGCATTTGGAGAAGACATATATAAAGCATTAATATCACATTCGGGGACTGCCACGCCATAATAATATTCAAAATCCATTGCAACCAGTTCATTAATATCATGATTTAATATTAAATCACTATCTAAAAAAATAATTTTATCAGCGGTTGGAAATAATTCAGGTAAAAATATTTTGGTATATGCAGTTGTACTTATATGATTGTACGTTTTAAAATTTTCAATTTTTTCAATCGGAAAGCTATGCCATACGATTTCAAGTTTATCATTATCCACTGATTCTATAATTTTCTGTTTATTAGTTTCGGTTATACCCACTTCAATAACATCCACGGTATGGTTTGTAGTTGTTGTTTCTTCTATGGATTTTAATAATACCGCAAGTGGTAGAGCGTAATTATCATCAGCACAAGTTACAATATTTGTATTCATATAAACATTCCTAAATAATTTAAAACATCCTCAATTGAACCAGTTCCTTGTGACAAATCTATTAATTTTTGTTTTACCTTGTTGAATATTTTAGGCAATGGTTCATTAAATTTATTTTTATCCATTCTAATAAATAAATTATATATCTTGTTAAGTTCTCCCTTTTTAATATCGCTTCTTTGCTCGATTGTTTTTAAAGATTTTGATAACTGATCGGCTTCTAGTGTATCTACCAGCAATACATCTTCTGGAACTTCTCCTTCAAAAATAGCATCAAATGCTTTTAGGACAGTTTCAAAAAATATTTTGTCTGAATGGGCCTCGGTTAAATTTTGAAGAAATTTTCTATATTTACACAGCAGCATGTAAATAGTTTATATTTTTACATAATAGGAACAGAAACCTGATCCCCTTTTATTCTATGGGGTAAAACTACCTGAAGTAAGCCATTTTCAAGTTTAGCTTGCATCGCTGGTTCATCTATCCTTCTACGAAAGGGATATCTAAACTCAAATTTTCCCAATAATGCTTTAGGTACTGTTACGTTGGATTGTAAAATAGGGTTTTTTCGTACCTTGGGTTTTTTCAAAGATTTCTTGAGTATTTCAATTGAGCTTTGACGAGTACCTGAAATAACCAATACATCATTATCAAATACTATGCTTATATTTTCCTTATCTACACCAGCCATATCAACATACAAATGATACGCTCCCTCAACCATAGCCACTTCCGTGGGCGGGTAGTAAGCTGTATTTTGTTGCGTTTTTGGTTGCGGTGTTGTCGTTGGCTGTTTGGGTGGTTTTTGTTGCATACTAGGTGCAATGTTGGAAACGGTGTTCTGATTTTGTATAGGTACTTGATTGTTAACGTTTTGTGGATTGGGCTGTCTAGGTTTTCGCTGTTGATTACCTTTAAACGTTCCCACTCCGGGTATATTTAAACCATCGGGTACGTTCCTGTTAAGTTGTGCTGGAGAAACAAAAACTTCCTCCCCCTTCTCATTCATATAAGTTGCCTGTTGGCTATTTTGATCTGGTTTTTCTACTGACATTACCATAACATCTATCTCTTCTTTTACGGGTTTAGGTTCCTTGTGTATATAAAAACTTTCTTCTGAATCTGATTCCTCTGTATTAAATTTATTCTTTTTTTCCTCTCCATAGTCATTTTTTTCATCAATTTCTAAATTTGATAAATCAGGTTCTTCTTTTTTCCCAAAAAGCCAAGTAAAAAATTTCATTCATTTCATTCGTATTGCATACCATAAAATACGCTTTTAAAATCATCTATGTTATAAGATTTTCTCAATATTCTCAATGCCTTGTCTCTTATCTGCCTTACCCGCTCATGCGATTTTCCTATAACATCCTTAACATCACGCAATGCCATTGGATGTCCATCTTCTATTCCATACAAGCTATTAATCACGGCATATTCTTCTGACGATAATGCATTTGAAAGAAATTCCATAAAAATACTTTTAAATTTATCATTTTCATACGTCTTGCCAGCATCTTTTGCCTTTTCATCTTTTATAATTTCAGAAATAGGTACATCGTTTTCCTTACCTACATTATCATCTAATGATAAATGATTGGTTGTTAATTCATGTAAATAATATGTATCCTTATCAAATTCGTTAACTGATTTATTCTTTCGCTCTTTATTTAATTTAACTTTTCGATGTGTTGGAAGGCGGATCAAATCATTTTCTTCCAAATATTTACTCATTTTAACTCTAATCCACCAAACTGCATAGCTAATAAATCTTAATTTTTTATTTTTATCAAACCTATCAAATGCTGTCAATAGCCCTAATTTTCCCTCACTCACCAAGTCCGGTATACTGACACCCTTAACATTTTTATATTTTAAAGCAACATCCAATACAAACCGCATGTTTGATTTTACAATCTTGGTTTTTATTTCCTTTTTTCTTCTAATTGAAGCAGTAGCATATTCATCAAATAAATTTCTCTCTTCTTTTATTTTCAAAGAATGGGTACTGGCTATTTCATTAAGCATCAGGTTGGTTGTAGAAATATTACAATAGTTTTTCATTTCACGAATAATTCAATTAAATAAAATATAAAATATTTAAAAAATAATAGGGTTTTTATTTGACAATATTTTATATTTTAAATATTATGAATCTACTTATAACAGGTGTACAGGGAAGTGGAAAGACCACCCACGCTAAAAAATTGGCCGAAAAATACGATATGATACATATTTCCACGGGAAATTTGTTACGAAAACATATCAAAGAAAAAACCAAAATTGGTATTGAATATGAAAAAGCATACGAAAAGGGTGAATTAGCACCAAATGAACTTCTTTTTACAATGATTGAAGAAGCACTCAATGAAAGCACAACGTTGAAAAAAGGTTTTATTCTAGATGGCTTTCCCAGAAATAAAGAACAACTTCATTGGTTATTGGATCAAGAAATTAAAATAGATAGATGTATAGATCTAATAATTGAAGAAAAAATAGCAACCGAAAGGATGTTAGCTAGAGGTAGAAAAGATGACACCCCCGAAGCTATTAAAAAAAGGATATCAGATTATTGGAAAAAAACATATTGCGTAAATACTTACTACGAAAGTAGAAGAAGAGTGTTTACAGTAAGCACTGGTGGTGCAATAGAAGATACTTTTAAAGAAATCGAGTTAAAGTTGGATCTTGATTCAAAATTATATTCACGGCTACATGCATTAGAAAAAGAGTTGGCCGATATCAATGAAACCAAAATAAAAAAATTATCGATCACAGAAAAAGACATACTCGTGGTAAGATTTCCAGATTACAGAATGCCCAGAATCAAAATGGAAGAATACATGAGAAAGAACGTAAAACTGTTAAAGGAAACATTAAAAGAAAAAATAAAGGCAGATGTTCCTATTCTTGCCGTGACCCACGGTATGGAGTTTGAAGTGATTACTTTTGAGGATTGGGAAAAAGAAAAAGAAGATTAATAGGGTCTCACTATTCCCTGTTCTAATTGTCTTAAATAATTACCCACAGAAACCCGATGAACATTTCCAAGTAAGTTATTCTCATAAACTTCTTTAGATGGGATGCCCTGTTCAAATAATTTTTCAGCAGCTATTATATAAGGAGCTTTGATCCGGTACGCTGATTCAACAACAGCCTGAACTTGGATCTGTCTAATTTCATCTTCGGGGCGTTCCCTTGTTGGGAACTTTGGGATGTCTGATGGTACTACTCCGAGAAACATGATATAAAGAGTTTATAAAAAACTTAAAAAAGTTGTTGGATTTCTTGCAAAATGATTTATATTATGGTATAATTGATTAGAAGATCCGTGGGAGAAAGGACGCTTGGCGACCTACCCACATAGGAAGAGTAAGAAATGAAGAAAATTAACGAAAAACAATTGCATTCGCTCAGTAGCTTGTGTTCCTCATGGTTATCACTATGTAGGGGTTTTCCGTATTTTCTAGAGTAACACTCTCACAGAGAGAGAAGAGAAAGCGGAGAACCCCAAAGTTCTCCGCTTTTTTTGTGTCCGGTTTTTTGCTGGTGTAGAGAATTGGTATATCGGGAAGATTTAAAATCTTCTATCATTGTCGGTTCGAATCCGACTACCAGTACTAACTCTAGTCCTAGAGACCAGAGTGCTTTTTGAAATGTTGAAAATTCTATAACGGGCGTGTGGTGAAATTGGGAAACGCACCGGACTTAAAATCCGGCGACCATTGCGGTCTTGGGAGTTCAAATCTCCCCACGCCTACTCATGCGGGTGTACGCAAGCTGGTAAAGCGGTAGTACTCAGGATGCTATGATTTTGTGAGTTCGACTCTCACCACCCGTACTTAATACATGGGGATGTATGCAAATAGGTAAAGCAGCTAGTTTCAAAAACTAGTGATATTGTCTGTGAGTTCGACTCTCACCATCCCTACTTACACTCTGGAGAGTACCGCTGAATGGTCGGCAACTAGCCTTGAAAGCTAGGGATTCCTTCGGGAATGGGGTTCAATTCCTCTACTCTCCTTTTTTTAACATAGGTGTGCTGGTATCGGTTGGGCCGAGCGGTCTCCAAAACCGTACTCGAAAGAGTCTGGGGGTTCGAATCCCTCCATGCCTGTTAACATATATGCTGCGGTGGCCAAGTCTGGTAAGGCAAGTGCCTGCAAAGCACAAGATCGGTGGGTTCAAATCCCCCTCGCAGCTCTATACATGGTGGATGTCATCCAATTGGTAGGATGTCAGACTGTGGATCTGATAATGGCGGTTCGAACCCGCTCGTTCACCCTTTTCTCGAACTTTCTTGAACTTATATAAACTATCAATAAAGGATAGTTTATGATAAAAAGTAACAAGAAATTCAATGTTGTATACCAAGTGACAAATAAAATAAATAATAAACTTTACATTGGGTGTCATCAAACAAATGAAATTAATGATGGTTACATGGGTTCTGGGTTAATTATAAAACGAGCACTGAAAAAATATGGTGCTGAAAATTTTAAAAAAATAATACTTGAAAATTTTGACAATGCAGAGCAAATGTTTAAAAAAGAAAAAGAATTAGTGAATGAAAAATTTATAAAAAGAAAGGATACCTATAACATAGCAGAGGGTGGGGGTGGTGGTTTTGGGCCTTATATACCAGTAAAAGATAAAGATGGTAACATATTAACTGTATTTAATAATGATCCAAGATATTTATCAGGAGAACTTATATCGATAACTTGTGGACGTGTAATTGTTAAAGACAAAAAAGGAAATATTTACAATATAGAAAAAACAGATCCCAGATATATATCCGGTGAGTTAACGTCAATACATTGTGGTAAAGTAGTAATCAAGGACAAAAACGATAAAAGATATACCGTAGATTGTACAGATCCCAGATTAAAATCTGGTGAATTAGTGGGATGTGCCAAAGGAACTACCACAGTAAAAGATGTGAATGGAAATTATTGTCAAATTCCAATTGAAGAATTAAAAAAAAATAAACATAAATATTTTGGTTATTGGACAGGTAAAAGACACACAAAAGAAAGTAAAATAAAAATAGGAAAAGTTACGAGTAAAGCACAGAAGGGAAAAGGAAATTCTCAATATGGTACTTGCTGGATTCATAATATAGAATTGAAAGAATCAAAACGAATTAAGAAAGAAGAATTACAAAACTGGGTTAATAAAGGATGGTTAAAAGGTAGAAAAATATATTTCAAATAATTTATGGAGAAGAGCCAGATGTTGGTTTGCTGGAACAGTCTGCTAAACTGTCACCTGAAATACGGTACGAGGGTTCGAGTCCCTTCTTCTCCGCTGAAACCCTGTCTTCCAACAGAAGATGTGTACATTGAATGCCAAATTGGTTTAGGCGACTGTCTTGAGAACAGTTGGTGCTTAACACACCATATCGGTTCAAATCCGATTCATAACAAAACTCA
>Ga0307377_10002262_pt1 | contig 22926 bp, 18 predicted proteins | sample TR3MG_FD_202535 | JGI IMG/M metagenome (GOLD analysis project Ga0307377, IMG submission 202535) | Soil microbial communities from Risofladan, Vaasa, Finland - TR-3 | ecosystem: Environmental > Terrestrial > Soil > Coastal area > Acid sulfate soil | place: Finland: Risofladan, Vaasa | collected...
GTAGTTCTAACAAACATCTCATTGGCAAGCTTGTATGCAGCATCATAAATTGCCCTGGAGTCGGTTTTTTCTTTTACTGATGTTAGATTTATAAATACTGCTTCGGGATGCTCTTTGATAAAGGGATGAAGGTCAAATCCTTCTACTGATGATGGAGTAGTATTTGCCATGGCTGCATACCCAGGTCCCATTAGTCCGGCAATACTTGCAGCTGAAGAAACTTTTATAAAATCACGTCTTTTCATTTTTGAACTTTGATTAAACCGAATAATTAAATTACCAATTATTGAGACCAAATAAGAAAAAATTTCAACCTGTTTTTATGCCATAAAAATCTCCAGTATAGACTCAACATTAGAACTGTTAAAAATAAACAAATATTACCTCGATTTTGGTTAAGAACATTTAAATTTTGTTAAAAAAGTATTTGCTAAACGGGTCTTTTTGAACGAACACAAATAGCTTTTGGAGGAGACTCGCTTAAGAAATCAGGTATATATCACCATCTCTCTCTCGGCATCCCAGCCCATACCCTTTACATACACCTCCATAACAATTCCGTCATAATTTCTTGGCAAATAAGGAGTTAATAAAGGAGTTCTTTTCAATGTGTCCGGTGCATTCATCGGGGCCATATATCCCACTTTTTTGAAAACTACACCATCCACTTCTTTAAAGATTATGTCATCAGGATCCAGGTCCCAAAAATCCCTGGAAGAAAGATCTCTCAGATCAAAATTGTTTCTCGAAGCCATCTGGGAATAACCATTGGCTTCCCAGTTACGTGAAACGCATTCTCTCAAATAAATGTCTGTGGGTACTTTTTTCTTCACACCACTCAGGAATCCTTCAATAAAATTCAAATCTGTAGTTATGCCAAGATTAGCAATTGGATCAGCTCCCCTACGACCACCCCCGTTACTTGTCCAGTTTGGTGTGCCGGTTATTTTTGTTGAATTAGCATATCCTTTACCATTGGTAGTTTTAACGAACATCTCATTAGCAAGTTTTGCAGCAGCATCATAAATTGCCCTGGAGTCGGTTTTCTCTTTTACTGAGGTAAGATTAATAAATACTGCTTCTGGGTGTTCCTTGATAAAGGGATGAAGGTCAAATCCATTTATCGCTGAAGAATTATTATTTGCCATTACTTTATAGCCTGGTCCAACAAGTCCGGCAATACTTGCAGCAGAGGAGACTTTTATAAAATCACGTCTTTTCATCTTTTTTCATTGAATGGATAACATCTTTCCTGTCGAATGCTAAGAACATAAAGGTTTTCATACTCTATCTGCCAGTTCAAATCTGGCAATACTCAAATTAGAAGACCTTAAAAAGAAAAACAAATAATAGTTCGAAATGTTCCGGGAAAATCTACTATTTATCAGAAAAATAATTTCTAAGTATTAATATTGAAAAGAAGAAAAAAGGATATGACATATCCTAAAAAATCTCAGATATAATTATACCTAAATTACAACAGGCACGTGGTTGATACAACCAGGTGCCAAAATTATATATTCACCTAAGGATCAGGTTGCAAGAGGCTGCCCTTTTGGAAATCTTATTGTATTGTGTCTTGCTTTTTTGGTGTTTCTTGTTGCAGAAAACTTTGCATTTATGTATTCACCCAGGTAGATCTGCCCTGACATACTATCATCTGAAACATTTCCTGAGAAAATAAACTGAATATTATCAGCTATATGCCTGTCTGAACTACTCAGTTTTACATGATCTCCTTCTATCGTGCCAACCATGTCGCGCATTGAAAAATCTCCTTTGTGTGAACCCTGTATCCAGTTACCATCCTGGTTAATAAATAGTATATGCTGACTCTTGCTACTAAAGAATTCAATATCGACATCCCAACGTCCTGAAATATCAGCTGCAGGAGCTGCCATTTCAACAGGTTTTGAATGTTTTTTTGAAAGCACATCAACAATACGTTCAGCAACAAGCTTATCATTACCCGGCTGCATCTGACCTGATGAAATAGTTATTGAAGTACTTTCTAGCTCATCTCTTCTACTGTAGTGTACAGCAATTCTGGGTTGATTAGTAGACAGATCCTCAGCTACACCCTGCCCATTGATATTAAACTTCTCAGGATCCCATGAAATGACAAGTGACGGGCTGTGATTAGAGAGGCCGCTTGGATCTCTTACATCACATGTCACTCCTTTTATACCAGAAACCTTCTTTGATATAGTCTCGATATATGAGTACCAAATCCTCATTTTTTCTTCATGATCACGTGACACCCATGATTCAACAGCTGCCAGCATGCCTAACATCTCTTCCTTGCCAACCTTATTATCCCGACCTGGACCATGGTGTGGAGAACTGGCTTGCCATGCGGACATCAGGATGTCCTTATTACCAAGAAGCAAACCTGCACATTGTGGGCCACACAGGGCCTTTCCTCCACTATAGGCTACAATCGTGGCACCCCTCTGAAGGTGTACATTTGGAATTGTAAGATCTTCGGCAGCGGCATCAATAAGAACTGGTATATTTAATGGCTTAGCCATCTCTACAATTTTTTCTAAAGCAAATGGCTGACCTGGTTCAGTATCGCGATTGGCCATCAGGTAGATCATTGCTGTTCGTGAGCAAAGGGCTTTCTCAAGTTCTTCAGGAGTGTCAACAGTGATCATCTTTACGCCGATATTACGTATAGCATGGTCATAAGCATTTCTCGAACTACGCGGTGATACAACTTCGGTCTTATCAAAACCAGCCAGATCAGGAATACGAATAAGCTTCTCAGGGTTTCCACCAGCAACACAGGCTGCAGCTGAATGCTTCATTCCTGCAGCACAACCGGCTGAAACCATTCCCCATTCAGCTCCAGTTAACTCAGCTAATCTTCTTCCGATACCAAAAGCCAGTTCATCGTACTGTACAAATGAACCAGCAGCATCATGAGCTGCTTTTACTACCTCAGGGCGTTCCAGAGAACCACCAATAATAGTATAAGTCCCGACACAATTTATTACAGGATCAACGCCGATTGACTTATAGATATCAGTACCGTCTTCAAGCGGACCTTTTGCAGCTCCCATAACAGACTCCAATGGAAGAAAACTTCCTGCAAAAGGTAAGATTGCCAAACTTTTTAATATGTCTCTACGTTCCATAGTATAAGGTTTTTTATGATTAAAATAAATTATTTTCTATTTATTTGTCCATCCCTTTGCTGCCAGACCATTAAGATCCCATACAACTTTTCCTTCCCGGATAGTTAATTCAGCTTCAAGTTTGCGGTCACCAGCTAGTCTGTTGTTCCTTGTATCAATAAAGCCAAAACTACCTTTCCTTACTCCCAATACAGTAACATCCGCTACTGCACCTTCACTCAGCTGTCCCAGGTCATCACGCTTTATGGATTGAGCTGAATTCCATGTAGCCCTAAATATAACATCTTCAATAGGCATTCCCATATTTAAATATTTAGACATAATATTGAGCATGTCTTTCATACCCGCATTCATACTGTAACGATGCAGATCGGTTCCAAAAGAATTTGGTAAGAGCCCCTGTGCCATTGCAGGTACTGCTATATCAAATTGGAACATACCTCCTCCATGTCCTACATCAAACCGGACCCCTTTTTTCTGAGCTTCCAGAACATATGGTCTGATCTTTCCTTGATCATCAAGCAGACACATTCTGTCAATAGCCTTAGTAAATGAGTGGGTATAAATATCACCTGATCGCATACGGGCCAGGATTCCTTCTAAAGGAAGTAATGGCATATGACATTCTACAAAGAGTGGAACATTTGCGATACGTGCAGCTTCCACTGCTCTGTCAAATGGAGTCCATTCAGGACCACGATAATGTCCAACTTTAACACCAACAATAATATCGGGATATTGCTGAATGACAAGAGCAGTCATACGGGGATCCATCTCATTGACATCCTCTTCAGAAGGAAATCCTGTCATACCTGAGCCTGCAATACTCAGAAAAGCCAGAACGCGGGTTTTGGAGCGATCAATTACCTGACTCTTAAAAACAGGAAAATTCCTCCAGCCTGACGTACCGGCATCCACAACTGTTGTGATGCCTGCCTTTAAGGTAACATCATCGGGAGAAATACAAGGAAAACCATCTGCAAAACACTGTTTACTACCCACAAAAACATGCGTATGAAGATCTATTAGTCCTGGTGTCACATAAAGACCCGTTACATCAATGATCTTTTTAGCATTTTCGGAAGGAATATTCAAGGCAACTTTAAGAATTTTGCCATTTGCAATGGCTACATCCATTTGAGAATCTATTTTGTTTCTTGGATCAATCACGTGACCCCCTTTTAATAAGATATCAATCTCCTGGGCCTGGCAAACAGAGAAAATAAAGGAAAAAAACAAGCTAAACAAAATTAATACTGTCATTCTGGGAAACAGCTCTGTTACCCGGAATTTGCTTAAGTAATGATCTTTTTGCATAATGTTACCAGTTTATTAATTGTTGTTACTATTCACAATAATTAAAGTGAACGGTTCCGGGATATCTGTTTCGCAGCTTCTGAATCCCATAAAGGAGAGCTAATTCCGTATAAATCCCAAACAATTCTTCCTGCACGAATTGTTAGTTCAGCTTCCAATTTTTGTGTTCCTTTCAATTTTAACCCTTGCACATCAATAAATCCAAAATCTCCCTCGCGTAAGTTAAAAACTGCTACATCAGCCTCAGTTCCTACACTTAAATTACCCAGATCAGGTCTCTTGATAACATTAGCAGGCTTCCAGGTAGATTTTAAAATGACATCCTGAACAGACAAACCCATGGCAAGAAACTTAGACATCAGGTTGGCCATATCCTTCATCCCTCCATTCATGCTTCCCGTATGCATGTCGGTACTTATGACATCAGTAACAAATCCCTGTTGGATGGCAGGAATTGCCTGAGCCCAAAAAAAAGAGCCGCCACCATGACCAACATCAAATACTATCCCTCTCTTCTGTGCTTCAAAAATAAATGGTTTAACCTTACCATCAATATCCACAGGAACTTCCCTTTGGTGCGGGGCATTTGAATATGTATGTGTCCAGATATCCCCGGGACGAAGATGCTTCATATACAGTTCTTCTGTAGAATTCGGAGGATCATGTTCACCAAAGTCAACCATAACAGGAACATCGGCTAACTCTGCTGCTCTAACTGCACTATCTACCTGTGTAAAACCACCCCAATAATGAGCTACTTTGATTCCAACCAAAATATCAGGATATAACTTAGTTACCATAAGGGACGTCATAACAGGATTCATATCCATTACATTTTGTTCCTCATATCTACCCACCATTCCCACACCTACAATATTTAAAAAAGCCAATACCCTTGTGCGTGATTTGTCGATCGTTTGTGCCTTAAAAACACGGAAATTTTTCCATCCTGATGACCCTGCATCAACAACCGTCGTCACTCCAGCCCGAAATGTGAAACCATCAGGAGGTAAGGCATCCCAACCATTGGCAATATAGGCATTAGGATCAGTACCATGGAAAGCATGAAAATGCATATCAATTAGTCCGGGTGTTACATACAGCCCCTTTACATCAATTACTTTTTTAACATCTTTTACAGGAATATTTGGTGCAACCTGATATATTTTGCCATCAGTAATAGCTATATCCATTTGAGAATCAATACTATTCTTTGGGTCTATTACATGTCCACCTTTTAGTAAAATATCTATTTTCTGAGCTTGCCCCGACTGAACTGAAGCAATAAAAACAAAGAAAACTAAGATCAAAATTGGTACAGTTCCTAAGAAACGTTTCCGGTTTTTAAACATAATTAAAGATTTTTTATAGTTTCTAATACTCATGATTGATCTAGTCAGAGAAAATATTTAATATCTGAAATCTTAATACTACAACTTTAAGTACAAATGCTATATCTGATTGAATGGTAAATATACAATACTTAACCATTGCCAGGTTATATTTTAACAGGAAATGTATCTTAAAAAAAAGTTAAAAAAGTTGGTATAGAAGCACTATTCATGCAGATTTAGTACATTTACAAAATTAAAAATTAACATTAAGATCATGGATAATAAAACATCTAAAAGACATATTTTCAGGCTTAGAAACCTTATCACTGGTACTGCTATAATAATTGTTCTGGTTAGCATGGGAAACACTTTTCCTTATAATTGCACGGATGATATTGGAATTTCTTTAAAAAATGTTAAATCTGTTATTGTTGATAATGATAATGTAAAATGGTTTATTACTGATGGTGGAATTGTAAGCTTTGATGGCGAAAAATGGAAACTACATGATGACAATAAAAATTTACCAATCCGGAATCTAAACAATTTAACATACACTGCTGATACTGAAGGATCGAAACTTTGGATTGCATCAACCAATGGAGCAACTGTTGCCAGATTACCAATTGATGGCCAAACAGATGTTACAACCTATAATCCTGAAAACGCAACTATCTTAAGTAACAAAGTAGTTAGTATTGCGACAGGAAAAAATTCCATCCGGTGGTTTGGAACGGATAAGGGAGTATCGGCCATGAGCAGTGATAAATGGCTGACTCCTGATTATGATATGTATTACCCTGAAATGATGTTTGATGTATTCCCAATAACATCAATGGCTACTAATCTTAATGGTGATTCACTCTATGTAGGAACTGAAGGCGCAGGTGTTGCAAGAGTTTACCGTGATGATGTTGATGGAATTTCAGGAGCATCTGTTTATGCAATTTGGGGACCAATTATTTTACCTTCTGACAATATTCAGAGCATTTACATCGCTTCTGATGGGGCAAAATGGTTTGGCACAGACCTGGGTATTGCAAAACATACCGGAGGTAACACACTGGAAAACTGGACTGTTTATACTGCAGATGAGGGACTCGTCGACGACTTCGTTCAGACCATTACTGGTGATAAGGAAGGTAATATATGGTTTGGGACAAAAGGTGGAATATCTGTCTTTAATGGTTCAGCATGGTCTTCCTATACTACAGATAACGGGCTTATCAGTAATAATATACTCTCATTAGCCATTGATAAAGATGGTTCCGTTTGGATAGGAACCGATGTGGGAATCTCCTGTTATAAAAATGGTGAATTTATAAATTACTAATAAAACCGGGGATAAATCCTGTTAGCAAAAATATTTTTCGTTAATTGTGTAATATTTCCACTTACCTGATAATATGAAACTAACTGAGTATTACGATATATTAGGTATCTCTGCCAACTCTTCAGTTGAGCAAACAAAAAAAGCTTACAGGAAAAAAGCTCGTCTATTTCATCCTGATGTTAACCCCTCTCCGGATGCTAAAGATATGTTTATCAGCATAACCGAAGCTTATGAATTTCTTATTGCAAATCATGAAAAGATTAAAACCGATGACGAAAGTTACCGGCAAGCAATGGAGAACTGGAGGAAATACAGGCAACATAGTTCGCATAAACGTGCCACAGCATACGCCCGTACATCATATGGATCATTTAAAAATACCAGATTCTACAAAACTACCAGAATCTTTGATGGGACAACAATCATAATCAGTTTTGTGATCTCCTTAATGGTTCTGGTTTATACTATATATGGGTATAACTTCAGACTGAAACATCCTTTACCGGGATTGGAAAAACCATCTGTTTTTACTTTTATTATGCTTCTGGCTTTGGGAATGATCTTCTTCGTCATATCCTTTATCTATCTTAAAGCGTATCAGGAAACTTCAAAAAATAATAAAAAGAAATCTTAACCTTTTGGCATACTTTTTGAATGTTTTCAGTTTGTACTCCTAACCCAGAGTGACCTGATTATGCTTAAAACATTACATCTGTCTGAATAATGCCGAAATTATGAAAAATATAGTTTTCAAAACCAGTTTTGTTATTTTATTAACAATACCTTTTTTATTATTGTCGTGCAGTAAAGAAAGTGAAGAAACTCTACCTCTTGATCCTGTATCAATAGGCCTTACAACCGAACAGATTCTACTAATTGAATCGGAAAATACATTTGCATTCGATTTTTTCGAAAATGTATTGGAACAATCAGAAGAATCAGAAAATATCATCATCTCCCCTCTAAGTGTAACCTATGCCCTTTCAATGACACTTAACGGAGCCGATGGAGCTACTCGTGATAGTATGCTGAAGGCATTAAGAGTTAATGGAATTTCTCCTGAAGAGATTAATAACTCATATAAGAATCTATCAGAAGCACTCCTTAATGTCGACAAACGTGTGCTGATATCTATTGCCAATTCTGTCTGGATCGAGAAATATTTTGTGGTAAAGAAATCATTTACTGATATTCTTACAGAGTCCTATAATGCTGAATCAAAGTCATTTGACATCACCGATCCCCTGGCACACGAACCGATGAACACCTGGATTGAAACCAAAACAAATGGATTGATAAAGAATATGATAGAGCAATTGGACGACAATACAGTTATGCTTCTGATCAATGCAATCTACTATAAAGGAAAATGGAAATCTCAATTCGATAAAGAGAATACTGTCCAGCAATCATTTTATAAACCGGGCGGAATTACAGATGATGTCCCAATGATGAAACAAACTTCAAATTTTAAGTTTTATGACGGCGATCGGTTCATTTTAGCTGAATTTCCTTACGGTCAGGGTAATTTTGTAATGGATGTAATTCTGCCTGATGATAACAATGGACTGAATGACATAATTCCATTGATAAATGAGAATAATTTCAAGGGATGGCTTGAACAGATGGGTGAAAGAGAAGTTAACCTTACGTTTCCTCGTTTCAAATATGGATATAAAAAACAACTTAAAGATATTCTTACCGATATGGGTATGGGAATTGCCTTTATTGATGGAGCAGATTTTTCAAATATCTCGGATCTCAATTTGCTCATAAACGATGTCACTCACCAGGCATTTATTGAAACAAATGAAGAAGGTACAGAAGCTGCTGCTGCAACTATTGTTGAAATTGGTTTAACTTCAATGCCTACTACCCCCTTAGTCCTTAATATTGATCACTCATTCATTTACATTATCAGGGAAACAACTACAAACACCATACTTTTTATGGGAAGAGTAGCTGATCCACTGGCTGGTTAAAAGAGGCTTTTTGCATCAAAAAGTCTTTCAGTATTCCAAATTTTAATTACTTTTAGAATAATAATACTTTATTAATATGAAGTTCTTATTTGCATCTTTAATTGCAGCATTTATCTTCTTCAATATGTCTGATAAACAAGACTCAGGAGGTGTTCAATCCGCTAATCAGAGTCATAAACCTCTTTTTACTTTCGGTATTATAGCTGATGTACAGTATTCTGATTACGATCCTGCCTGCACCAGGTTCTACAGATCATCATTGTCGAAACTTAGAGAAGCTATGAAAGTTCTAAATGAGAACTCTCCAGATTTTATTCTTAACCTGGGAGATCTCATTGACAAAGATTTTGATTCGTACGAACCTGTTATGGATATCATCGATTCTTCCGGCCTGAAAATATTTCATGTTGCAGGAAACCATGATTATTCTGTTGATCGCCGGTTTAAAAAGCGGCTTCCTGTACTTTCTTCCACCAAAGAAGAGTATTTTTCTTTTGTTCATAATAATTTCAGGTTTATTATGCTTAATGGAAATGAGGTAAGCTCCTATATATCAAACAATAAAGCTACTATTAAGCTGGCAGATGAATATATTGCATCGCTTAAAAAAAATGGCGCGGTTAACGCTGTTGACTGGAATGGGGGGATTAGCAGCAAACAGCTGGAATGGCTGTCCAGCCAACTAAATGAGGCCACCATTAAAAATGAAAAGGTATTTGTATTATGTCATTTTCCTGTTGTACCGGAAAATGTCCATAACTTGCTTAATTACAAAGAAGTTCTTCCTGTACTGGAAAAATATCAGAATATTATCGCATGGTTTAATGGACATAACCATGCAGGGAATTATGGTAATTTCAACAAGATCCATTTTGTAACAATCAAGGGTATGGTTGAAACTGAAACAAATAACAGTTTTGCACTTGTTGAAGTATATAAAAATAAGATATGGATCAAGGGTTATGGAAGAGAGAAGAGCCAGATACTAGCATATTAAACACTCACAATATAACAAACCTTTACATATAGGTATCGGTATTGGATTCCTGCTCCTTGGCGTACCTGTTTATCTTTTTTTTAAAAGGAATAATTCACCGCCTTCAAAATAAAATCAAACTGATAATTACGAATAATGCAGGGAACGTGTCAATTAGAGATCAGGCAGAAGTTCCAGGTAAGGTCATTTGATCTTAATAAAATTGAAGTGAATATCAAGCACTGAAGAGAAATACTCCCCACGCTCCAGAATATCTTCATCACCTTCTTCATAATACCAATTGATAATGAATTTTTTATGCTTCAGTGTGACATACGTGATCTTCTGTAAAAGATGTATAAATACTTTAGCACTGGCACTGTTAAAATACTCCAGGTTAATATCTACACAGGTAACCTCAGCCGGAGAATTAATATATACACTAACCCAATCCTCAACAGGAGCAAAAAAATCAATAACATTCTCATGTATTGAACGTCCCTTGATTCTAATCATCCCTTCAGGATTTAAAATGATCTCTGGCGTATTTTTCGTCGGTGAGAACTTCAACTCCTCCATCATAAAAATTTTGTTCCTAATTTAATACTTTTATTAAAAAAAACACCTTCATTAACTAAATCTCTCGAATTAACTGCCTCAAAAATAGCTATCAAAATATCTATATATTTAATACCTGGCCAATGGGATTATATCATGGCTGGAGAATTCACCTGCAAGAAATTTGTAATACCCTGTAATTCCAATCATTGCAGCATTATCTGTCGTATACTTCAATACAGGGAGAAACAGGTTCCAGCTTCTCTTTTCAGCTTCCGCTAACATCCCATTCCTCAAACCCGAATTTGCAGATACGCCGCCGGCTATTCCAATATCTTTAATACCAGTTTGAATTGAGGCTTTAATTAGTTTGCCAATAAGAATATCGATAATTACATTTTGCAAGGATGCGCACAGATCTGTTTTATTCTTTTCAACGAAAGCGGAATCATCTTTTATCCTGTCTCTTAGAAAATAGAGGAAATTTGTTTTTAAACCACTAAAACTAAAATCGAGACCTCTAACCGAAGGTTTGGAAAAACTGAAAGCATCTTTATTTCCTTCACAGGCCAGGCTATCAATCAGTGGACCTGCAGGATAAGGAAAACCCATCACTTTGCCACATTTATCAAAAGCCTCACCTGCAGCATCATCAATTGTATTACCGATAACCTCCATCTCCAGATGACTTTTCATAATAATAATTCGTGTATGTCCACCTGAAACGAGCAGACATAAAAAAGGGAAAGATGGTAACTTGTTATTTTCATCCTTTTCAAGTATAAAATGAGCCAAGACATGAGCCTGAAGATGGTTTACCTCTATTAAAGGAATATTTTGAGCAAGTGCAAAACCCTTGGCAAAAGAGGTACCTACCAGAAGTGACCCAAGAAGGCCAGGTCCACGGGTAAAAGCAACAGCATTTATATCTTCAATTTTTATCCCGGCTTTTGTTACAGCCTGATGAGTTACAGGTACAATATTTGCCTGGTGAGCCCTTGAAGCCAGTTCAGGAACAACTCCACCATACGACATATGAATATCCTGGTTGGCTATCAGGTTGGAGAGAACGTAGCCATCTCTTATTATTGCAACCGAAGTATCATCACACGATGATTCTATTGCTAAGATTGTAACTGACATTAAGACTTTGTTTTTCGGTATATTTTAGGTTATTTTGATGTTTGATTTTTTATCCCATTATCGATGGTCAAAAATATTAAAAAATCACTTAAATATATCATTATTATTGCCGGGATCATTATTATGCTCCCTACACTCCTGTATCTTACCTTACAGTTCTCAGAAGTTCAGACCTTTATAGTAAACAGGGTCTCATCTCACTTTTCCAACGAAATTAACTCCTCAATATCTGTAGGCAAGATAGAGTACAAGTTTTTCAACCGGCTATCTATCAATGAAATTCTTATCAAAGATCAGAATAACGATACATTATTATACTCTCAAAAAGTTACAGCAGGTATCAGAAATGTTAATTTTAAGCAAAATTATATAAGACTTGGAAAAGTAGTTTTTATTAAACCAGAGGTGGCATTCATAACCGACTCATCAGGTTTAATGAACATTTCATGGTACATAAAACTATTTAAAAAGTCAGCAGATTCAAGAGAAAAAAGACCAGCAAACTTATCAATCGATCAGATTGATATAAGTGATGCCAGATTTTCTCTAATTAACCATTATAGTTCAAAAGGCAAATCCAAAATTGATTTTAACAATCTGCATTTTACCTCCTTAAATGGTACTTTCGAGGACATTAAAATTAAAAATGATACAGCCTCCTTCGCAATTTACAACCTGGGATTTAAAGAGTCAAGTGGATTTTCTGTGAATAGATTGGGCAGTTCGTTAATTATATCTAAGCAAAATATTGTCTTTAACTCTACCCTGTTTAACTGCGACAGTAGCATTGTTAATATTTCTAAATTTGAAATGAAAGGTGATTCATCAACATCATTTAAAAAATTCACTGAAGAGGTAAAACTCAATATCTCACTCGAGAAATCCCTCCTGAGCACTTCCGATCTGAAATATTTTATTCCTATTGTTAATGAATTAAATATACCTGTTTGGTTATCTGGTAAAGTATCTGGAACAGTCTCAGAACTAAGAGGTCGCAATATAAATTTCTCTTATAATGACTCCACATATCTGGATTGTGACTTTGATCTTTCAGGGCTTCCGGCAATAGAAAATACATTTATACATATTAGTGTTAACAGTCTGGAAACCAATGTAGAAGATATTGCTAAAATTATAATCCCCGGGAAAGGACCTATTGTTATTCCAGAAGCTATTTACAAATTGGGAAAGATCTCATTTGAAGGCAGCTTTACAGGATTTACAACAGATTTTGTAACCTATGGAAAGATACATACAAACCTGGGCACTATTCGTACTGACATATCACTTCGGCCTGAAAAATCGAAAAGATATAGAATTCAAGGACTTCTGACAGGAAGTGAAATTAATATTGGTACACTAACTGGTAAGCCTGAATTAATAGGCAAGTTAAGTATGAATGCTACTATTGACGGATATGCTTACACATTTAATAAATTTGCCGCAAATCTTACAGGTAAAATTGACAGTGTTGAGATAAATAAATACAAATACAGAGATATAAATCTGAGTGGATTCTTTACAGAAAAGACCTGGGATGGAAATATCAATATAGCTGATGATAATATAAAAATGGATCTTCTGGGTATGTTTAACTTCAGTGAAGATCTACCCGAATTTAATTTTACTCTAAACTTAGCTGAAGCCAAACTTTATGAATTAAATTTTGACCGACATGATACCACTTCATCTGTCTCAATGCTCCTTACTTCGAATTTCAGAGGCAACAATATTGATAACCTCGATGGTGAAATAAAACTTCTTAATTCCAATTTAAGAAAATATAGCAAGAACCTTGAGCTTTACGATTTTTCAATCAAAACGTTTACAGACAACAACATACCTGTGCTAAGTCTGCGTACTGATTTTGTGGATGCAGATATAAGAGGTCATTATAATTTTGCTACTATAGGAGACATGATTAAATCAACTCTTTCAACTATCATGCCTTCTAAATTTTCTGAGCCAGAACAATGGGATGAATCAGAAGAGAACAATTTCACTTTTGAGATTAATTTCAAAAACACTGATAAGATTAATAACTTTCTCAGAACTGGAATATTAATAGCTGAAAAAAGCTACATCAAAGGTGAAGTTTTTCCTGACAGTATCTTGAAAATCGGGGGAAAATCAGAATTGTTTACCATAAAAAACAATGTTTTTAAAGATTTTTCTCTTGATGCAAATGTCCTGGATTCTGTTTTGACAATTGACATGAACAGTTCTTCCCTTACCCTGCTCAGACAATCTGAACTAAAAGATTTTTCTGTTGACTTTAAAACCAAAACAGATAATTTTGTTTTTTCGTTTGATTGGGGTAACAAAGACAATGGTCGTAACCGGGGTAATTTCATAGCCAATGGCAAAATTATAAATAACAAAAGTGAAAATGAAAATTCGATTCTGACAATTGATATTGACTCCACTCATATCTATTCAAACAACAACATTTGGACAATTAGTCACTCAACAGTACTTATCGATTCGAATTCCATTAATATTGACCGGCTTCTTATTGGAAATAACAACCATTATTACATGGTGAACGGATCTGTTTCAGAAGATCCTACAGACACATTACACCTCGAATTTAATGATATTGATATTAACCCATTGAACTTACTGGTAAATAGAAAAAGAGGGAATGATCCCAATATAGTCCCTCTTGATATTAAAGGCAGGCTTAACGGGAAGATATTTTTAACTAATGTATACAAGGATCTGGTACTGGAGAGTAACATCAATGTTGACAGTTTATCCATCCTAAGTAGTGAGTTTGGAACATTATCAATAATATCAGCTTTGGATTTAAATAAAAAGGTTGTGAATATAAATGCCAGCAATAACCTCAATGGAGTTAGCATGATTGATATTGAAGGTTATTATGATCCCAGCAATAAAAGGGTTGATCTGAGCGGTATAGCCTCAAATCTACCAATTGATGCATTGAATCCATTACTAAAGGTATTTGCATCAGAGATAAGCGGATTAGCCTCAGGCAAAGTGAATTTTACAGGAGAACCTGACAAAATTGTTCTTAAAGGAGCTGTGATGGCCGGGAATGCATCAATGAAAATTGACTATCTGCAAACCATTTTCAAAATAAACGATACTATCAGGTTTGATAGTAGAGGGATTCACTTTAATAATATCAAGCTTACTGACGAAAAAGATAACAATGCCTTTCTCTCAGGTTCAGTTTATCACACAAACTTTAAAGATTTCAAAGCTGATCTGATAATTAATATACAAAATCCAAATGAATGTCTGGTGCTCAAAACAAAACCAAAGGACAATGAACTATTCTATGGTACAGCATATGCATCCGGGGTTACAACAATTAAAAGCGGACCAAATGTTGTTTCATTTGATATTTCGGCTCAAACAGGTAAAAACACTAAATTTTATATTCCTTTAAATACAGGTCTCTCAGTATCAGAGAATTCCTTTATAACATTTATCGACACCAACGAAAAAGAAAGCGATCCGGACCTTGAAAAAGAGAAACCATCCACCTCTCAAACCAAACGGACCGGTATGGATATTAACTTTGGACTGGATGTTACTCCTGACGCAGAAGTACAGCTTATATTTGATTCTAAGGTAGGTGATGTTATTAAAGGTCGAGGAAAAGGAAGTCTGAATATCAGCCTTAATCAAAAGGGTGATTTCAGAATAACAGGTGATTATTTTATTGAAAACGGAGATTACCTGTTTACACTAGGCAATATTTTAAATAAATCTTTCAGCATTGAAGATGGAGGCAAAATTATGTTCAATGGAGATATGGATGACGCAGAAATTGACATAAAAGCAATCTACACCTTGAAAGCTTCACTCTATGATATACTCAGGGATGAAACATTCAATGAAAGAATCCCTGTAGAATGTCAACTCAAACTAACCGGAAAACTTTTCAACCCAATTGTAGGATTTAATATTTATCTGCCAACTGCCGATGAAGAGAGAAGAACTTACCTGCGAAATGCGATATCGACAGAGGAGGAATTAAGCCGGCAGTTTCTCTACCTTCTGGTAATGAATAGTTTTTATGCCGATCCATCGTATGGATCATCTCCAGGTGTAACCACCACGACCGGCACATCGGCAATGGCTGTCACAACAACTGAAATGCTTTCTAACCAGCTTAGCAACTGGTTGTCACAAATTAGCAACGACTTTGACATCGGTTTTGTTTACCGGCCGGGTACCGGAGATAAAGATATCAATCCACAGGAGGTTCAGGTTGCGTTATCAACTCAGTTACTGAATGATAAGGTAGTCATTAACGGTAATTTCGATGTCAGGGGAACAGGTAGCTCATCAGATAACGCTAATCAGATTACAGGTGATTTTGATGCTGAATTAAAGATTACCAATAAAATTCGCCTCAAAGTATTTAACAGATATAACAATCCATATACCGGTAAACTTGAGCCCTACACTCAGGGTCTCGGGATTTTCTTTAAACAGGATTTTGATAAATTTTCTGAATTATTCAGGAGGAAATCCAAAGCTGACATGAAAAAAGAGGAAGAGACAACAGTAAAACAGGATTAACTCCTTTCGGAATGTAAATTTATCATAATAATAATACCTATAGTTAATAAAATATTTACCATTGTTATTAACCTGACATAATAGAACCGGGTATTATTACGTTTTTTAATAACTTCGCACTTTAAAACTATAGTAGATACTCTCTTTATTGAAAAATTTAGAAATTAATTAACAAAAATCAGAACATGGCATTTTTACAGCTCATTTTGCAGGTTGACCCTATTCCTGTTGAAAAGATAGGCGAGATGAAACTAACTCTTCTTGATCTTGCTATTAAAGGAGGATGGGTAATGATACCTATTGTACTTTTATCATTTGTGGCCGCATATATCTTTATAGAAAGGTATTATGTAATAAGAAATGCCACGAAGGAAGACATGAACTTTATGAACAGGATTAATGACTATATTCATGATGGTAAGATTGATGCAGCTTTGGCTTTATGCAGATCAACCGATAGTCCTTCTGCCCGAATGGTCGAAAAAGGAATCAACAGACTTGGCAGACCCTTACAGGATATCAGTACAGCTATTGAAAATGTAGGAAGATTAGAAATATCGAAACTAGAGAAAGGTTTTCCTACACTGGCCACCATAGCAGGAGCCGAACCCATGCTCGGGTTCCTGGGCACAGTAATTGGTATGGTGAAATCGTTTTATGCAATGTCACAGGCAGGTAATAATATCGAAGTCTCAATGATGTCAGGAGGAATCTACTCCGCCCTTATAACAACTGCGGCAGGGTTATTGATTGGAATTATTTGCTACTTTGCCTATAACACCTTGGTGGTCAGAGTTGAAAGAGTTGTTTTTAACCTGGAAGCTACACTAACGGAATTTATGGATATTTTAAATGAACCATTAAAACCCGAACGCTAAAATGGCTATTTCCAAAAGGAACAAGATAAGTATCAATTTCAGCTCGACCGGGATGACTGATGTCGTATTTAACCTGCTTATTTTCTTTATGCTAACCTCGACCCTGGTTTATCCAACAGCTCTTAAACTACAACTGCCAAAAGGCAGTAGTCAGACATCGGCTAAACCGCTGACTACTATCTCAATAACCAGTGACCTAAAATATTATGTAGAAATGCAGCCTGTAAATATTAATGATCTTGAAGCAGTCCTTAAACAAAAACTGGGAGATAAACCTGATACATATATATCGCTTCATGCCGACAAAAGTGTCCCATTTGAAAATGTTGTAAAGGTTCTGAATATTGCTCAATCAAATAATTATAAACTGATAATTGCAACCTCGACCAAATAATGATCTTCACAAATTTCCTTCCGAAAAAAGGAAGGGGATAATTGGTACAACAATAGTGCACCTGGTATTATTGTTATTGCTTGTCATTGTTGGTTACACGGCACCCCCACCACCTGAAAATGAAGAAGGCATACTGGTAAATTTTGGTACTGATGAAACAGGTTTTGGTCTGATTGAGCCATCTCCACCAATAATTGAAGAAGCCACAACTACCCCTCCTCCTGCAAGTGCCGTCGAAACACAGGAAGATGAACCCCTTATCACACAAAATTTTGAAGATGCCCCTGAAGTAAAAAAAACTGATCCGGAAGCTGAAAAGAAAAAGCTGGAGAAGATTGAAGCAGACAGAAAGATTAAAGTGCAGCTCGAAGAGGAAAGAATAAGGAAAGATCAGGAGGAAATTGAGAGAAAACGAGTTGAAGCAGAACAAAAGAGACAGTCAGAAATAATAAACCGAACCAAGAATGCGCTTGCAAATTCAAAAAATGCCGGGACCAATTCTAAGAGTGAAGGAGATACTGGTGGTTCAGGAAATCAAGGTGTAACATCAGGATCAGTGGATTCAAATGTTCGCGGTGATGGAAATGGATTAGGTGATAAAGGTATCTCGTATGATTTACAGGGCAGAGGGTTTCAGAATCTTCCCCCGCCAAAATACGATTATCAGGGTGAAGGAAGAGTCGTTGTAGAAGTAAGCGTTAACAGAATGGGGAAAGTGGTCCACGCTATTCCTGGTACCAAAGGTTCAACTACTCTTGATGAATATCTGCTAAAAGCAGCTAAAGATGCTGCTATGATGACTGTGTTTGAAGCAAAACCTGATGCTCCGGCTACGCAGAAAGGTACAATAACCTACAATTTTATTCTTAAATAGTAATCCGTGTAACTAATCAGTGTTAAAGGTATTTAAGTCGGAAGTCGGAAGTCCGAAGTCGGAAGTCGGAAGTCGGAAGTCCGAAGATGAAAAAAAATAATTAAAACGATGATGGAATTTAAATTATATTTCTGAAAAAGAATTCAGAGAACATTACGAATTTGCATTCAATTTAGTGAATATGATGGTAGTATTTAAAGATAAAATAAAGTGAGTCGGTAGTCCGTAGTCCGAAGTGTAATATGACAAGTACTTTTTCTTCCGACTTCTGACTTCGGGCTTCCGACTGATTAGGTACTAATCAGTTAATCACCAGAATAAATCAATGATTATCAAAATCTAATAATCATTCTTTTCCAAATAATTCTGAAATAGCACTATTCAGATTATCAATAAGATTATTGTCTTTAATTATATAATCATCAACTCCCTTACGTGCTAATTCAAGAACTATCTCTCCTTTTTCCTGGCCCGAAAGCATTATAACAGGAGTCTCCTGGTTATGTTCTTTTATCTTATCGAAAACCTCCATCCCGTTCATTACCTCATGATCATTATCAACAAAGAAATAGTCGAGAATAATAAGATCCGGATTTTCGCTTAATTCTTTGAGACAATCTTCACCATACTTAAAAGGTTTAAGCAGATAGCCTTTAGAAGTAAACCGCTTTGCAATTAACATAGTAATAAACGGATCGTCATCAACAATAAAAATAAGTTTTTGTTTACTCATCAGGGAATTAATTGATATTAGGCAAGACAAAGTTATAATAAAAATACAATCACACTGAAAAGAGAGGAAATGTTTTCATCATTTTTATCACTTCTTCCCCTACCCTGCTAATAACAGCTTCATTTTCAATATTTGATATCACTTCATCAATTAAGCTAACGATAACTCCCATATGCTCTTCCTTAAGCCCTCTGGTAGTAATTGCAGGAGTGCCAACCCGTAACCCTGAAGTCAGAAATGGAGAACGGCTGTCAAATGGGACCATATTCTTATTTACTGTAATATGAGAACGGACCAGGGTATTTTCAACCTTTTTACCCGATAACTCAGGAAATTTTGGTCTAAGATCAATTAACATCAAATGGTTATCAGTACCATCAGAAATAACCTTATAACCTTTATCCATAAAAGCAGTTGCCATCAAAGTGGCATTCGTTTTTACTCTAGCCTGATATTCCTTAAACCGTGCATCGAGCGCCTCCCCGAATGAGATTGCCTTAGAGGCTATCACATGTTCAAGAGGGCCACCCTGAATTCCCGGGAAAACAGCTGAGTTCAATAATGAAGACATCATTCTTTTTTCACCTTTTGCAGTGGTGATACCCCATGGATTAACAAAGTCCTTACCCAACAAAATTACTCCACCTCTTGGTCCGCGCAGCGTCTTATGTGTTGTTGAAGTAACTATATGAGCATATTTTAAAGGATTTTTCAGTAATCCTGCAGCTATTAAACCTGCCGGATGTGCCATATCTACCATAAGAATTGCACCAATCATATCTGCAATTTTTCTCATCCTTTCATAATCCCACTCACGTGAATAGGCTGATGCTCCTCCAATTATCATCTTTGGCTTTTCTTTAAGGGCAACTTCCTCCATCATATCATAGTCAACCAGACCTGTCTCCTCCTTTACACTATATGCCACAGGCTTATAAAACAGGCCTGAAGAATTAACAGGAGAACCATGAGAGAGATGCCCTCCGTGAGCCAGGTTCAATCCCATGAAAGTATCTCCGGGCTTAAGTACACTCATAAAAACAGCCATGTTTGCCTGTGCTCCCGAATGAGGTTGCACGTTAGCATATTCAGCATCAAACAGTTCCTTCAACCTATCGATAGCGATTTGTTCAGATTGATCAACAATTTCACACCCTCCATAATATCGATGTCCCGGATATCCTTCAGCATATTTATTTGTCATTACCGACCCCATTGCTTCAAGCACCTGGGGACTAACAAAATTTTCTGAAGCTATCAACTCTATTCCATTTATCTGGCGCTGATTCTCCTTTTCGATAAGGTCAAAAATTAATATATCTCTTTTCATAATATATAATATTTAGGATCTTTTATTCATCCGAAAACTCAATAAGCAACTCACGATATGTTGCAAAAATTCTTGATTTGGAAATAAATCCCACATAATAGCCATTGTCAAGAACCGGCAGGTTCCAGGCACCCGTCTTTCTGAAAGTTTCCATTACAGTCTCAAGACTTTCTTTTTTATCGATATAAGAGGGAGGAATTGACATCAGGTCTCTGACAAAAATCGTCTTGTATAAATCATCCTGGAACATTATTTCTCTTACATCATCAAGAGAAACAACACCTTCCAGTATGTTATATTCATCAACAACAGGGAAAAGGTTTCGTTTAGATTTTGAAATAATTCTTATTAAATCGCCAAGATTATCGCTTGCCCTAACTTGTAACAGATCAGTCTCAATATCTTTCTTCCAATCCATAAAAGTTAAAACTGCTTTATCTTTATCGTGTGTAATCAGTTCTCCCCGTTTCGCCAGCTGGACGTGATAAATTGAATGCTTTTCAAAACTTCTGGTTGTTATGTATGCAACTGTTGAGGTGATGATAAGGGGAATCAGAAGATTATATCCGCCAGTAATTTCCGCTATCAGAAAAATAGCAGTTAAAGGAGCATGCATTACACCTGCCATAGTCCCTGCCATTCCCACCAAAACAAACCTGTTATCAGGCAAATCGAAATTTGCAAATCTCTTTAATAGGTTCGCAACAAGAAATCCGTTTATACCTCCAATAAATAAGGCAGGTGCAAATATCCCCCCAACTCCTCCGGACCCATTAGTTGAGCTGCTTGCAATAACTTTGAACAAAACAAGACCCAGCATGAAAAGAATAATTACCAAAAAGTTGTCTGAAAACTGACTAAGAATACTGTTGCTAAATACTGTATCAGTGTTTCCCTCGAGAAGTGACATTATAGTATCATAACCCTCACCACTCAAGGGAGGAAACAGAAAAATCAGACTACAAAGAATGATACCTCCAAGAGCCAGACGTATATAGATGTTTTTTACCCTCTCATAACCTGCTTCCAGAAACAGTGTCATCTTTGAAAAATATAGAGATATTAATCCAGATATAACTCCAAGCAATATATACCATGGGATATTGGAAATAGAGAATGACTCTATTACGTTAAAAGTGAATAAAACTCTGTCACCCATAAGAAAATAGGCAACTGTTGCTGCAGTTACAGAAGAGATCAGAAGTGGAACAATTGATGAAATCGTCAGATCGAGCATAAGTATCTCGAGTGTGAAAACAATACCTGCAATAGGAGCTTTAAAAATTCCTGAAATAGCTCCTGCAGCTCCACAACCTACAAGAAGAGTAATGTTTTTATAATTCAACCTAAAAAATCTCCCAATTGCAGAACCAATAGAAGACCCGGTTAATACAATAGGAGCTTCAGCACCTACAGAACCACCAAAACCAATTGTTAGTGTACTGGCTATAATAGAACTCCAGGTATTGTGTGCCTTTAAATAACTTTTCTTCTTTGATATTGCATACAGGATTCTGCTGATACCATGCCCTATCTTATCTTTAACTATAAATTTGACAAACAACAATGTAAGGAACATTCCCAGAAGCGGTAAAATGAAATAAAATAAATTTCTCGAATCACCTGTTCTCCCTTCAGTAAGTATCTGATGAGTAAAATGAATTGCATTTTTAAGTAATGCGGCAGCAAGTGCGCTGAGTAATCCAACTACAAGACTCAGTGCGTAAACCAACTTAACCTGATCTATATCTATAAGTTTTTGACGAAAAAGGTTTCTGAGAAAACGATTTCTGAACATAATGATGCAAATATAAAAACATTACTTCACCTTCACTTAATTTTATTTAAGTTTGTCCTCCCACAATGATCAAAATTTTAAGGTTCCCAAATGATTAATTATAGCAGATTCTCCCTTGACAATGGGTTAAGGGTTCTTGTTCACGAAGATAAATCTTCTCCACTTGTTGCAATGAATATCCTTTACGATGTTGGATCAAAGGATGAAGATCCTGAAATGACAGGTTTGGCTCACCTATTTGAACATCTTATGTTCGGGGGTTCTGTTAATATTCCTGAATATGACATGCCATTGCAGATGGTGGGAGGAGAAAATAATGCTTTCACTAATAACGATTTCACCAACTATTACCTTACTATTCCATCCGAAAACATAGAAACAGGGTTCTGGCTCGAGTCTGACAGAATGCTTGAACTCAACTTTTCACAGAAAAATCTTGATGCACAAAGAAATGTAGTAATACCTTAAATCCGCAAGAAATAGTTCGGCTACAAATTTGAGCTTTTTTGTTGAAATATTTTGTGTTTTTATTTCAGATTTCATAAATATTTTCCCTGTATTGGAGATTGATCGAAC
>Ga0307377_10002264_pt1 | contig 22924 bp, 32 predicted proteins | sample TR3MG_FD_202535 | JGI IMG/M metagenome (GOLD analysis project Ga0307377, IMG submission 202535) | Soil microbial communities from Risofladan, Vaasa, Finland - TR-3 | ecosystem: Environmental > Terrestrial > Soil > Coastal area > Acid sulfate soil | place: Finland: Risofladan, Vaasa | collected...
TTCAGAATGAAAATAGCAAAGCTTATTGCAGAAAATAAGAAAATGCAGAGAACTTTGGACTTATCAAAACCAAAAATTACAAAATGGCAATCCATTGCCGATAATGCTGGATCTAAACAAGATTGGACATCTGCAGAAACTGCACTGGCAAATAAAGCTAATGCTGTTAAAGAGGTAAATACATTGGAAAGTGAAATAAAAAAGACTGAAGGTATAATAGCAAATCTTAAGAAACAATTGGATATTGCGCAAGGTAAAATTGGAACTGCTGAAAGTAATATCACTAGATTAGCCGCCAGAAAAGATGCTGCAGAGATACGCACTGGGTTAGCCAAAGCAGCATCTGGATTACAAGGAAATGGACCTTTAGCATCTCTTGATAAACTTGAACAAAAGGTAGATGCTAGTGAAGCTGAAGCTGAAGCTTTAGAGGAAATGGCATTTTCAGAAGGTTCAGAAGCAGCAGAGTTAGAAGCCAAATACGGTAGCGGTAGCAGTGATGTTAACGATGAACTAGAAGCACTAAAGGCAAAATTCACAAAAACTGAATAATCGGAGGGTTAGGAGATGATTAAGAAAATTCTCCTTCTAGCATTTATAATAAGTATGTTTACATGGTCCTTCTCATTTGCAGAAGGACCATTGAATGTTTATGTTGATACAATAACTCCTAATGTGATAGAAGAAAATGGTACATTTACAGGTTTTGATATAGATATATGGAATGTTATAGCTGAAGATAATGAATTCAAATATATTTATAACAAAGTAGAATTTAATAATATCTTTGATAAAGTAGAAGATGAATACAATAGTATTGGAGTAGCAGCGATAACAAAAACCAGCTCAAGAGAAGAACGTGTTAAGTTTTCTCACCATTACATGGATTCTGGTTTACATATAGCTGTTCCAGCAAAATCTAAGAGCAACGTACTAAGCTCTATATTTTCAGCTCCTCTTATCAAACCTTTTTTGTATCTCATGTTATTTATTATTATCTGTGGGCATATTCTTTGGATTGCCGAAAAAGGATGTGATGAGATAAATGATAAATACTTTCCAGGTATATTTGAAGCTCTTTGGTGTACACATGCAACTATAACAACGGTAGGCTATGGCGACAAATCTCCAAAAACCTGGGTAGGTAGAATATGTGCAGCTATAATAGCGTACACAGGAATAGCTGCTTGCGGTATTTTTATATCATTATTATCATCAACACTAACAACACAAAAGATTAAATCAGATATCTCTTGCTTGAATGATTTAAGAGGAAAAGTGGTTGCTACCAAGAGTGGTACAACCAGCGAAGATATTCTCAGATCCGTGGGAGCTTCTGTAAAATCTTTTGAAGACATAGATGATGCATACACTGCTTTAACTGATAATGAAGTTAAGGCAGTTGTTTTTGATGCTCCAAATGTGTTGTACTTTTCCAAACACAATGGAAAAAATAAGGTTAAAGTAACAGGCGAAATGTTTGATAAACAGTATTATGGATTCGTTATAAATAATAAAAATAGTTCTCTTAGGAAGAAAATAAATAAAAGTATATTAAAACTTAGGGAATCTGGAGAATACGATAAAATCTATAACAGATGGTTTAATTAAGGTTAGGATAGTAGTACATGTAAAACATAGCAATACTCGGCCCCCACCTGGGAAACATAGCTAACTTCTCATGATCGGTAACCGAGGCCAATATGAATGCTTTTTATCGATAGAATTGTTTATGTTTGGCCCGACTTAACTATCGGTGGTCTTATAGACAAAGTGGTTTTGTGTTACTATCTTAATAATTTGAGAGCGTAGAGATAATCTACGCTCTCAACAATATTTTAACTTTTTTATAAAAAAAGAAAGGAAGTACAAAAAATGAGAGCAGAATTATTATTAATAGATCCTAACAACGATTTCTGTGAAAAAGGTCCAATAGTAGAAAATATACCAGGAGAAAAAATTACCCAACTAGCTCCAGAAAACAATAACTTATCACACATGCCATACCAAGGATCTCTGTATGTTCCTGGGGCAGACGAGGATATGATAAGAGTTGCAAGTATGATAAAAAGAGTTATGTGGAGACTAAAGGATATCCATGTGACATTGGACAGTCATCATAGATTTTCCATATTTCATCCATGTTTCATACTTGATAGAAACAATCAACATCCAGATCCATTCACGCAGATTCTGCATAAAGATGTAGTCGATGGAATTTACAGAGCAACTGTGCCTGGTCTTCAACAGTGGTTATTTGATTATACTAAAACATTGGAAGAAAAAGGAAGATATCCATATGTGATATGGCCATATCATTGTATTATTGGAACGCCTGGTGCTGCGATATATCCTGAAGTTCTCGATGCTCTATTGGAATGGGAAACCAAACCAGGAATAGTAGATAAAGTAACGAAGGGTAGTAATTACAAAACCGAGCACTATTCAGCTGTACAAGCAGAGGTAGTAGATCCAGAAGATAAAGGAACTCTACTAAACACAAAATTGATTAAGACCCTGGAAAAGGCTGATTTACTGGCAATAGCTGGCGAGGCATCTTCACATTGTGTTGCTAATACTGTTACCGATATCGCAGACAAGTTCGGCGATGATGCTGTAAAGAATATTGTTATTTTAACAGATGCTATGTCAACAGTGCTTGGGTTTGAACATCTTCACGATGCGTTTATGGCTGATATGAGAAGTAGAGGCGTTCAATTCTCAACAACAACCGAGTTTTTAGCTTAGGATATATTTCAAAAATTTTAATTTATAAACAAAAGGAGACATAAAATGCCTTTATTTGATGATACTATGGATGAGAAAACAATACCAGGAAATAGCAATTTCCAATATTCTGGAACAAGACCAGACAACCTTGAAGAAGATAATTATACATTAGTAACTGTTGCCACGGATTTTAGTTATTCAACGGTTGAGTTTGCACCATTTCTCCGAGCTATGTTGATTGCATGCATTGATGCGTGTAAGAAAAATCCTCGAAATAGAAATATAATGCTCAGAGCCCTTGGATTCAATGAGAATGTGTCAGAAATACATGGTTTCAAACCTCTTAATTCAATATCTTCGGATGATTATGATGAATTTGAACCTAACGGATGTACTGCTCTTTATGATGCAGTATTTTCAGCAATTGGTGCGACTCTTGATTATGCAAAAACCCTATACGACAATGAGATTGATCTTGTTAATGCTATCTGTTTTATAATAACAGATGGTTGTAACAATCGTGGTACTACAACGCCAAAAATGATAAAAGATAAAATACAAAAAGCTCTCAAGAGTGAAGAGCTTAGTTCTCTAACAACCGTTCTCATACAACTAAAAGATCCGTTGAACTTAGATCCAGCGGTTGAGAGAATGTTAAAACAATTCCGTGAAGATGCCGACATCTCTGCATTTATCGATGTTAATGATGTTACTCCTGGAGTTCTGGCAACGCTTGGAAGAATTATAAGTAAGAGTATATCTTCTGTTAGTCAGTCATTACAAACTGGTGCTTCTGTTTCGCAACAATCTTTATCTATATAATACTATAGATAACAATTATTCTGGGCCTTGTTTAATTACGAGGCCCAATTTTTTTGGAGGAAATATTATGATTAATATAGATACGTTTATAGAAATAGGCGCATCGCATGATATATGTCAAGACTATGTAATATCAGGAACTGAACCATTCCCATATGTTATAGTATCTGATGGTTGCTCGTCATCCAAAGATACTGATGTTGGAGCAAGACTTCTGGCTTTGTCAGCAAGGAATTTTCTTACTCATCCAAAAGATTATTTCATTAATTATTTTAATAATGAAACGTGTAATGGAGATTATTTGGATGATATGTATAGCAAGATGGGATTATGTATAATAAATAATGCATTTACTATTGCAAATATTATGTCTCTTGGTATAGAATGTTTGGATGCAACTCTCATTCTATCGTTTGTAATAGATAACAAAGTTTATGTATATATGTATGGTGATGGTAATATAATAATAAAGAACAATGATGAAATCAGATATATAAATGCAAACTTTCCATCGTCTGCTCCATTCTATCTTAGTTATTATCTAAATCCTAGTAGAATGAAATTGTATTTTGATTCTTTCGAAGATATAAAAATAATAAGAGATATAGGCATAGAGGATCTAGAGTTTACAGAAACATGGAATTGTGTTACACCAATTGCATATAAGTTTGATGTACACAATAAATCAACATGTATAATAGGATCTGATGGTCTAGAATCGTTTATCTCTAAAGGTATTGTAAAAGATACAAATAAACTAATACAACCCATGATGGAATTCAAAAACTTCAATGGTAAATTCATTAAAAGAAGGTTTAAACGCTTTTTGTTAAACATGAGAAAAGAAGAAGTATCTCATTTTGATGATATTTCTGTTGGAGGATTTCATTTTAAGGAGGAATGATTATGAAATATTTTGTCAGAGGTAAAAATAAAACAATAATACTAACCGATAATGATTTCATAGATGTTGGAGGAGAAGGAAAGACGTATAGGTATGGAAATAGTGTTTGTAAGATATATCTCGACCCAGATAAGATGATACCCGATGACAAGATAACCGAATTAAGTGTACTAACCAAACCAAACATAATAAAACCGGAAGAAATACTTGTAGATGCTAATGGGAAATCTGTTGGATTTACAATGAAATATGCTTCTGGAAATCCTCTACCTGAGTTATTTACTAATGGATTTAGAAACGATAACAATATTACAAATCCAACTATTAACGATATAGTTAAAACTATCATCGATACCATTTCATTTATACACGATAAAAAATGTCTTATTGTTGACGGTAATGAATTATCATATATTGTAGACCTTGCTATTAATAAACTTAAAACAGTATATTTTATAGATGTCGATTCTTATCAAACTCCATCATTCAAACCAACTGCTATACACCCTAGCACAAAGGATATCCACAGTAATACGTACTCTGAGTTGACAGATTGGTTTGGGGCTGCTATTATTATTTGTTGGTTGTATGTAGGTGTTCATCCATATAGAGGAAAACATCCGAAATATAAGAAAAAAGGATTAGAAGGTCTAGAAGAAAGAATGATTAATAATATATCTATATTTAATAAATCAGTAACATTATCCAAAAAATCAAGAGGTGTTGATTCTATTCCAAATAATTATAAAGGTTGGTTTATAGATCTATTTGAAAATGGTAATAGATGCCCACCACCAGGATTACCAGGAAGAGTGATATTAACTCCTGTATACACAAAAATTATTAAAGGTACTGATAATTTTGATATTATTCTTCTTAGAGAACTATCTGGAGAAATAATTTCTTATAGAAAGATATTTGGAACTGATATAGTAATCACCAAGGAGGATCAAAATAAAGATACTCTATACAAATATTATATAAATAACAAAAATGTTTTGACAAACAAACAAAACATGGAAGTTGTACTATCAAATATAAGCATGACACCAGTTTATGTTCAACAATCTGATAACAGAATTGATTTCAAACTAAATGGTAGAGATGATAAAATATGTGGAACTACATTTGGATATTCAAAATTTGTTTCTGGTAATACTGTATATGTAAAGAATGGTGAAGAACTAAATAGTATTGAGTTGACGGAAACAAAGTTCAAGGAGACATCTAAAATTATAGCTTCTAATGAAAACGATTGGAATGTTATGCCTAATTCTAGTTCTATATTCGATGGGTTTTTATATCAGAAAGCATTAGGTAGATCGTTTGTATATATACCAATACCTTCAAAAAATCAATGTATAATTATAAAAGTGCCTGAGTTAGAAGAGTATAGAATTGTTAGTGGTAGATATGATAAATATGTTTGTATGATTGTTGGTAGAAAGAAATCTGTTTATCATAAAGTAATTATAAGATTTTCTAGTGATTTTACAACCTATGATTGCAGAATTATTGAAGATGTTGATCTAGACTCTATAAACTTTGCTGTTCTTAGTAATGGTATATGTGCATCTATGGAGAGTACAAATACATTAGAATTATTTAGAAATATTCCAAACGATTCTGGTTTGAAATCTGTAACAGATCCTGAAATAAATTCTTCAATGAAGTTGTGGAGTGATGGAACTAGATTGTTATTTTCTGATAACAATAAATTATATGTGATAAAGATGAGGAAATAATATATGAAAATAATAGTAATAATCTTAGCAGTTTTGATATTAATAAATATATTAATATGGAATGTAGTTAGAAGAATTATGAAATATAAAGTATATGATTATTATTCTAATCAATCCGTAGGCGAAAAAATAGAAAAATTCAATAAGAAAGCTTCTATTCATAGAAATTTTAATATATCCATGTGGATAATTATAATAGTTGCTACAATGACTACGTTCATGTTAATCAATAGAATAACACAGATACATCAACATCAACCATTAGAAATTCAGAGTTATATCAACATGTCTTTAAAAGATTATAATAAATAGTTATTAAAAGAAAAGGGTTACACAACAATCCTTTTCTTTTTTTATAAAACAAAGGACAAATTTTAAATAGATTACAATATAATATAAGGAATATAAAAATGCTAATAGAAAGAATAAATGAAATAATATCTGATAATAAAATATCTGTGGAAAAGAAATTATTAATGTTTTGGGAACAAAAATATATTAATCTTACAGAAGATGCTAAATCTGAAGAGTTTTACTATCTAAGAAATTTATACTTTAAAGTAGCAGATTCATATGAAGATGAATTAAAAAAAGATCCTTCTAAAGTTGACGATGAGACTTTATATAGAAAACATATGATAAAACAAAGACAAATAGGTATAAGAATGATAGCTGCAACTTCTGGTACTGATTTAGAGAATGAAGCTAAAACATTTGAATCTCAGACTGTTGGAACTCAAGCTGGTAATAGATCTGCTGCAAATATAAGAAATGATGCTATGAGTAGACGAAATATGAGTTATGGAGGATTTAAACCTGGTGCTGATAGTGGTGGAGGTGGTTATAATTATGGTGGTAAATTTTCTCTTAAAGATTTTATAACGTTTTTTTTAAAGAATCCAATTGGTAGAAAATTAATAATTAAAAAAATACTTTTTGCTTTATTTTTGCATACTATTAGATTTTTAGTAAGTATATACACACTTGAAAAACTATCACGAAAAGCAATATTGAATGAAAATTTAAGTAGTATGGTGGGAAAGGTGGCTGGAGAGAGTGTTGCTGTTAAAGTAAATAATCTTTTAACATACTCTATGTATGGTTATTCTAATTATGTAATATTATCCAAAAAGATAGTTGAAAACTTTAGTAATGATGAAATTATAGCATTGTCTCTGTATATTCATGGTGCTAACAGAAAAGCGATATCAACAAATATTGCTCTTGCGTCTTTTAGAATGATTATCTCGACATGTGCAGAAGTATTAACAGCATATTCTGCACTTTTAGAAATACAAAGAACTGGAAATAAAGCTGAAGCATTTTCAAAACTGGCAGTATTCAATCTTATAAAAACCGTAGTTCTTGGAATTTTGATAGAAAGATTGAATATAAGTATAGATATTCGCAACGGTCTACAATTTGTGAAGAGTAAAGGATATTTAAGACAGCTAATGAATGCAAGACAAAAATTTCCATCAGATAAAGCTGGTAAAATTCCTAATGTTAATATTGATGATGCGGCCACTGCCATTAATTTTTTCACCAAATTTTTAGATATTATCAAGTTTAAAGATAATATAGATAAGAATAATATTTCTAAACCAGTTTCTTATATGAATAAAGTTTTATCTATATTTAAAAAATCTTAGCATATTATTTGGCGGACAAACTAATAAAGAAAGGAGCTTGTCTTATGCCAAAGAGACTTGAAAGTTACTTAAAAATTGTTGATGATGGTGTAATTGCTAATATCTTTAGAAAATGTAGAAAGTTACACAATAAACATGTACTTAATCTTAACTCTACATTTATCGGAGGAGGAGTTGCAGAAATATTAGATAGTTTAGTACCTCTGATGAATAGTACAAGTTTAAACTATGGATGGAGAGTTCTCCATGGATGTCCAGATTTTTATAACATAACAAAAAAGTTTCATAATGGTCTTCAGGGAGAAGATGTACATTTATCAAAAAAAGAAAAAGAATTATACCTAGATATTAATGAAGAATTTTCAAGCTATACACATATAAATCATGACTATGTTATAATACATGATCCTCAACCATTACCAATGGCATATTACTTAAAACAAGATCAACCATGGATATGTCGTATTCATGTTGATTTATCAAATCCTAATAAAAAGCTATGGGACTTTCTAAAATCTTTTATATTTCATTACAATGTTCTGATAGTATCAAGAGAAGAATATAAGAAAAAAGATCTACCTATAGAACAACGTGTGATATCTCCAGCTATAGATCCACTATCTTATAAGAATAGAAACATATCAAATCAAACTATAAAAAAATATATAAAAGAATTAAATATACCAATAGATAAACCAATAATAACACAAGTATCTAGAATGGATAAATGGAAAGATCCAATTGGTGTTTTAAATATATACAAAAAAGTTAGACAAAAAATAGATTGCAGACTTTTGTATTGTTTCAATTTAGCTTCTGATGATCCAGAAGGTACAAAAATATATGATGAATTAGTATTAGAAGCAAAAGATCTTATAGATAATGGTGATATAATTATGGTGTCCAAAGACGATAAATTAATGGTCAATGCTATACAGAATATATCAAATGTTATAATACAAAAATCTACAAAAGAGGGATTTGGACTCACAATTGCAGAATCTTTATGGAAATCGAAACCAGTGGTAGCGTCTAATGTTGGTGGTATTCCATCTCAGATAATAGACGGTGAAACAGGATACTTAGTAGATCCGTATGATTATGATGGTTTTGCTGATAGGATAATAGAACTATTAAAAAATAAAAAATTATGTAAAACACTTGGAAAACAAGGAAGAGAATATGTAAGAAAGAATTTTTTAATTACTAGATTAATGGATGATTATTTAAACCTTATGTTAGAACTACGTTAACTATATATATTAAATATTAATAAATGAACCATTTAGAGGAAGAATTTAATTTCTTCCTCTTAAATTAATTATTAATTTTAGGGGGTTTAATATTATGAACTGTAGAAATTGTAAAAACAAAGAATTGACTAATAAATATCACGATAAACAAATTTTAGATGGAAATGTAAATGAATTACATAGAGATTGTAACGAATGCGGTGAAGTTTTCATTATAATTAAAAATATAAAAGGTAATTTAATAGTGAAACATCGAGATAGATAACAAAACGCTCAACCCGATTAAACTGTAACATTAATGAAAACTTTTTAAAAATACTAAGTGAGGCGGATATAATAATATGTTATTAGAAGAAATAAAAACAGAACGAGGAAAAGTATTAGAAGAACACAAAGATAAATATTCAGATGCATATCTAGAATTTATCGATAGGTATAAAAAACTAGAAGGATTGCAAGGTATAGAATTAGTGTCTGAAGTATATAAGATTGGAAATGAGTTATTATCTGAATATATAGAAAATAATGAAATAACATGTCATAGAGGTTGTAGCCACTGTTGTAAGCAATTAATATGCTGTACTACCGTAGAGATGGAAAACATAGTAGCCTATCTTAAAACGTTAATTAGGGGCTCTAAAAGAGCTATTATGAAGAAGGTATCTAAAGAAGCAATGAAGTTTGTAATATGGTATGGTAGAACATGTCTTAGTATTCCAGAAGATAGTCATAAACTCATAAGCGAACCTATAAGATCAAACTATTTTGGAAAGCCTTGTATATTTTTAAAAGGAAGCGTGTGTGGTATATATCCTGCCAGACCAATTATATGCAGAACTACAAAAGTTAAAGGAGATTTTTGTGGTAAGCCTATACCACTAGGAACGATCAGAGAATCCAAACCAATCAAATTAGCATATGATCAGATATTAACTGAGATAATAAAAGAAGAAGAAAAAAGATTGTATGGAGAAATAAAAATTATGCCATTAAGAGCATGGCCGTTAGATAAACAATTTAAAAAGGAGTTTTTCTGATGACTATACATTACAACACTGCTATAGTTGTAAATAATGAAAAAATAACTGAAGATATACACAAATTAACGTTGGTATCAAAAGTAAAATTAAACCCATATCCAGGCCAATTTATCATGATAGACACTATCAAAAACCACAATAATTATAATCACTTGGGGCCTATATTGAAACGACCATTTAGTTTTTATAGATTGCTAGATGATAGTACATTTGAAATTATGTTCAGAGTAAAAGGAGATGGTACAATATTACTAAGTGAAGTTGAAGTAAATGATGAATTAAAATTCTTAGGTCCTCTGGGCAAACCTATCGATATTTATGGTATCTGTGGTCCTGATGGGTCTCAGACAATATCACTGGTTGGAGGTGGAATAGGGATAGTTCCATTAATGTTTCTAGCTCAAGGTATGAATTTCATGAAATATAGAAGAATAAATGTATATCTTGGATTTCATACTAATGATGAATTTACAAAGATGTGTCTGAGAGATTTTTGTAGATATACACATTTTTCAAATGTGGTATGGGCTATGGATACAGAAAGAGGAAATTCTTATTTAAAAGGAACTGTTGTGGACCTCTATAAAGATCTTAATACACCTACTACTAATGATGATGATATTTGGGTAGATGGTCCAATTTTTGTATGTGGACCAGAGCCAATGATGGAGTATTTTCACAATCTAACCAAAGATACTAAATATCCTTGTTACTGTTTTGTTGAAAGACGTATGGCTTGTGGCATTGGAGTATGCCACAGTTGTAATATAAATGGTAAGACTGTCTGTAAGGATGGTCCATGTTTAGAATCTAAATATATATTTGAATAAGGAGAATGTCATGAATGATATAGTAGCATATAGAAGATGTGAATATCCTATTATAGATATTTATCCGTGTGAAAGTACCGACATTACAACATATTCCAACACAAAAACCCCATACATACCTTTAACACGTCTAAAACCGTTTTTAACAGCTTTGGTTTATATATTTGTAGCCATTATGGGTTTGTGGTTATTTGGAGCATTCAATAAGAATATTCAGATTGGTTTAACCGTTGTGTTTGTGTTAATGTTGGTTTCTACACTAGTTGTTAAAATAATAAAATATTTTTAAAAGAATCGCCCTATGAAAAATATACTAATATCTATCACAATTGCAATATTTTCTGTATTTTTAGAAGCAACAACTTTTAAAACTTTAAGGTTTGAGACCACTAGAGACATATTTGAAACACTGGTGATGTTTTCATTGTATTTTTTATTTTCTATGCTTATTATATAGTTTAGGACAAACTAAAAAGAATAGATAACATCAAAGGGAGAAGATTTGAAAAACGTTGGTGGATTTTTAAGAGAAGAAATTAATTTAGAGAGTGTTGGAAAATATATATCTAACTTATCGTCCTACAAAAAAATCAAGAAAAAAATTGATTTTATAAGATCAAGAATAAAAAGAACCAACAGTGAAAAAGTAAAATTTTATCTCAAAGAAAAACTAAAAGAACTAATAGATGAAAAGAAAAAAATAATTGCTGTGGCTTTCTATGAAAGACATGGATCAAAAGCATTGCTTACTATGATAGCTATAAATAAAGCCAGAAAAATAAGAAACAAGAACATAAACAATAAGAATAAGAGCTTATTGAGGTAATTATAATGACTATTCTAAATGATCAGAAAGTAAAAAAGAGAGATGTTACTAAAAATTATGAAGTAGAGCATTTCAGAAAACCATCTAAGAAAAATATAGAAAAAGAAAAGGATGGAGATCTAAAATATAGAACCAAAGAAGTTATAGACAAAGATGGAAAGAAACACCTTGTTAGATTTGTAGTAATGAAGAAAAAAGGTAAACTTGGTGGAACTACAAAAATGACTTCCTTGATGCATCAGAAAGAAGGATATGTGTCTGAAAAATTTATTGATAAACATTTAAGGTTAAGAGGGAATAATTTATGAACATTTTAAAAAATAAAAAAATAGTTATACCTAGCATGGGTTTTATTTCAGTATTCTTATTATTTTTAATACAAGCAATTATGAACAAATATGGAATTTTGACAAATCTATCATTATCAATTTTTTCCATGGTCACGCTTGCAATATTTATTTCTGCTTTTTTCTGTGAATATGTAGATTCCAGTCTCGGTATGGGGTATGGTACAACATTAACGCCTATATTATTATTAGTAGGATTTGAACCTATTCAAGTAGTACCATGTATTCTTCTAAGTGAACTTATAACTGGTCTTACCTCTGCATTTATGCATCAGAAAGAAGGAAATGTGGATTTTATAAGAGACAAACAAGCAAGAACTACTGGTTTAACTTTATCCATCTTAAGCACCATAGGTGCTATTGCTGCTGTATTTCTATCAGTCCAGATACCAAAAGTTTATCTAAAAGTTGTAATAGGAACAATTATTCTACTGGCTGGTATTATAACTTTATGTACCATAAGAAAGAAATTAAAATGCAGAAAAAGTCATCTTATTGCAATAGGAGCAGTTGCTGCTTTTAATAAGGGTCTTAGTGGTGGAGGGTACGGACCATTAGTTACTGCTGGACAAGTAGTTTCTGGATTATCACCAAAAAAAGCTGTAGCTATAACATCTTTAGCCGAGTCTTTTACTTGTTTTATAGGACTAATATCTTATATTGTTTTGTATAAAAATATAGATTGGAAACTTGCAATTCCTCTTACTTTAGGAGCTATTTTATCTGTTCCATTTGCTACGATGACTGTTAAAGGTTTGTCTGAGAAAAATATGAAAATATGTGTTGGTGTGGTTACTTGTTTGTTAGGATTGTTTACTCTTATAAAATTGATCATATAAATCCATGCTCTATCATATATATTAAATATAAACAGAGGTAATTCTTTATGAATTACCTTAATTTTTATTTTATAAACCAATCTATAAGGAGAATAGCAATGTGTAATAAATTATCTTTATTCATAGTTTTATTAATATTAATTAACATGATAGCATTATCAACTATGCACGTACCACAAAGAGGAGATGTAAATAAAGATGCTATTATAGAACATACTATCCATGATGGTAAGTGTGGTTACTTTGTCTATGATATATGGTTCCCTTTATTTGAAACCGTCACGGCTCGCCCTCGTGGTCAACAGACATTAAATCAAGAAACACATTGTACCTATCAAATATTTCAAGAGTCTATATGTAGAATAAAAGATAGATGGTCTGAATTACTATACGCTTAGTTATTTTTAGAGAAGAGATAAAATTATTCCTGTAATGGGAATTAATAATTATCTCTTCTTTTTATAAATTTATTTCAAGAGGGTAGAAATGTACGAATTGCATAAGAACGAACAATATTTCTTTGATAAAGAAACATTAGAAAGACTTTGTATATTTATAGAGAATTCTGAATATAGACCATTAGGTTGTCTTTGCACACCTGTTTTAGGAAAATTATTAATTGAAAGGAAAGTAGATGTAGATATTCTTGATATTGATAGAAGATTTTCTTTGTATAATCTTATATATTTCAATTTGAAATATCCAAAATTTCTAGGCTTTCAATATGATCTAATTATATGTGATCCTCCATTCTTTTCAGTGTCGTTATCTCGACTATTCAAAGCAATATATACATTGGCCTTATATAGCTTTAATCAGAAAATAATGATAAGTTATCTTAAGAGAAGAGAGAATGCGTTACTAGGAACATTTGAAAAATTTAATTTGAAATCAACAGGATTTTATCCTAGATATAAAACAGTAGATACTAGTGATAGAAACAAAATAGAGTTCTATAGCAATATAGAAAATTTTGATAGACAACCGTGGGCTAATTTATTATTATTAAAATAGGAGAACTAATATGTCAAATTGGTTAGATACGTTATATAAATGTCAAGAAAAATTATTACAAATGTCAGGAAGATTGGAACTATATTCAACTTCTTTTTATATAACTGGGAATTATGAGATGGGAGAGAGGATGAACAATATGTCTTTAGAACTTGAAAAACTAACTGACCAAATAGAAAAAGCTACTGGTGAAGTAGTTACAGAAAATCTAAACAGGGCAAAGGAAAATAGTACTAATGTTTTAAAAGCGTGTCTTGCTGGTATAGAAGTAGCCACTAAAGAAAATAAGGACGATTAACAGCCAAGCATTCTAAACCACGTACATAAACTTTAGGACAAACTCTAAAAAGGAGAGTTTGGTATGAAGTACGAAACCTGTTTAGAATGTGGTAATAAAATCAAAAAATATGGTAAGAGATTCTGTAGTTGTAGATGTTCTGGATTATACAATAATAGAAATTGTGAAAAGCTAAAGAATGCTAAAAAGGGTCCAGCTAGAAAATATGAAAGAAATGAGAATTGTATATATTGTGGAACATTATTGAAATATAGCGCAAGGAAGTTTTGTAGTAGAGATTGTCAGTCAAAATATTATACCGACAAAATGATAAATGATTGGAAATCTGGAAAAATAAGCGGTTCGTCTGCAAAAGGGTTGTCAACAGCAATTAGAAATAAATTAATTATCGACAATAATTATTCATGTTCTAAATGCGGTTGGAATAAAATAAATAAATATACAAATAGTAGTCCATTAGAGATAAATCATATAGATGGAAATGCTTATAATAATAGACCAGAAAATATAGAAGTGATATGCCCAAATTGTCATTCTCTTACCAAAAATCATGGTGGTGCAAATAGAGGAAATGGTAGAAGGACATATTTGAAAAAATATTATATTAAAAAACCAAATGGAAATATAATATGTGGATAGTCTCACTAGTAACTCAAATTGGTACTTTTTATTATACATAAATCAGCGAAAACTTTTACTATGAACAAAGCGGGTATAGTTCAGTCTGGCAGAACGTCGTCCTTCCAAGTCGATCACAAGGGTTCAAATCCCTTTACCCGCTCTTAAAATTTTAAATTGTAACACAAGGATATTTAACAATGTCTATATTTAAACCTACTTTAAAACAAATAAAAGAATGCATGTTCCGAATATATTATGTCGGATATGTGGAACCATCTACACCAAATGAATCTCCCCTTGACTGGTTTTTTACAGTATACATACCAAGTGATTTTAAAACAACCTTAATAATAGGAGAAGAAACACAAGAAATAATTAACCTCTGGATGGATATAAGAAAAGAGTGTAAGTTAGATGATGCACCATATGATATCATAGTAGAATTAGAGGATGTAAAACATGATAAATATTATGAATTCCATGATTCACTAGTTGAGTACTATGATTGGTTTGTTATACTAGCCATCTGTGTAGAAAATAATTTTATTGTCGATTCTACGAAACTAGATAACTTTGGATCAATAATATATGATATAGAACCAGCAACACCAAGACTAAAGGTAAGAATACCTTAAGGAGAATAATATGTTAGATAAATATACTATACTTGGTAGTGATTTAGAATACATAGCAAAAACACTAAGTGATAAAATAGGACCGTGTGTAGATGCAGAGTCAATAAAATATACTCTATTAGGAATATTTTTGAATCTAAAAAAGAGCAGAACTCCCAACATGTTTGATATTGAATGCCTGGAATTATTAACCGATCTTTATCAATTAACAATGGCCTATGGATACTGGAAATCTGGAAAGTCGGAACAAGAATCGTCGTTTAGTTTATTCTTTAGGAGAAATCCATTCTGTGGAAATTATGCAATATGTTCTGGTTTGGAATTTGCTAAAGAATATATTTCAGATTTCTCATTTTGTAATGACAGCTTAGATTATTTAAAATCTATTGGTCTATTCAGCAATGAGTTTTTGCTTTATCTTGCTGATCTAAAATTATCTTTAGATATAGACGCCATACCAGAAGGAACATTTGTATTTCCAAATGAGCCTCTTATGAGAGTCAAAGGTCCACTATTGCAATGTCAATTAGTTGAAACGCCTCTCTTGAATGTAATTAATTTCAATACTCTTATAGCTACTAAAGCATCGAGAATATGCTGTGCTGCAAATTATTTACCTGTTTTAGAACTCGGTTTAAGAAGAGCACAAGGCATTGATGGAGGTTTGTCTGCAAGTAGAGCTGCTTATATAGGTGGATGTGCAGCAACTTCAAATGTATTAGCCGGAAAGAAATTTGGAATACCTGTGAAGGGAACTCATAGTCATTCTTGGGTTATGAGCTTTGACTCGGAATTGGAAGCGTTTGTTGCATACGCAAAAGCAATGCCGGAAAATTGTATGTTTACTGTAGATACATATGGTGATGTCATTCAAGGTACTAAAAGTGCAATCGCTGCTAGTGAAATTGTTCTTAGACCGAATGGTTATGACCTAAAGGGTATACGATTGGATTCTAAAGACTTAGCTAAGGATAGTATAATATCCAAGGATATGTTAATGGAGAGGAATTTTACCGAAACTTCTGTTATAGCAACTAATGATCTAGATGAATATAAAATAACAGATATCAGATCAAAAGATAATAAAATAGATGCATACGGAGTTGGAACCAGCCTAGTAACTGCAAAGGACGATCCTGCATTGGGTGGTGTGTATAAACTAGGAGCTATAAGGAACAAAAATCAAATTCTTGAAAACAAAATAAAACATACAGATGGAAAAACAACCCTCCCAGGAATATTACAAGTTACAAGGGGAGAAGACGAGGATGTGATCCATTTTGAACATTCATTTATGTCCGGCAAACCTCTTTTACAAAAAGTTGTAAGAAACGGCAAAGTTTTAAAACCTTCCGAAGATATACTTATAATAAGGGAGAGAGTTAAAAAAGAAGTGAAGGATTTTTCCCACATAATGGGCGTTGGCAATGAAAACAAATATAGAGTTGAGATTGATAGTCGAGTTCTACATGAACAACGTCGGTTAATAAACAATATAGAAAAGGAGTGAAAAAATGTATCGTAAAAAAGAACTTAAAAATTATCTATTACTTAAAGGATTAAGACAATCTATATCTGAAGATTGTCAACATCTATCAGAAGCAACTAATAGGGAAGCAAGTTTTCTTCTAAAAAAGATCAGAGGTACTATATTAAACTTACAAGAATCTGCACAGATATTGAAGGAGGCTTCGAATCTAAAATGAGAAAAATAGGTTTATTCGGAGGAACATTTAATCCAATTCATAATGGTCACTTAATCATTGCTGAACAGGTAAGATCTATAATAAATTTAGATGTGGTATACTTCATACCATCTTTTATACCTCCTCATAAAACTACTATACATCATACACACAGAAAATCTATGGTTGAAATATCTATTAAGGATAGATGTTCTTTTTATACATCTTTAATAGAAATTAATAGAGGTGCTATCTCTTACACTGTTGATACAATAAAAGAGTTCAAGTCTATACTTGGAGATGTAGAACTATTCTTCATAATAGGATCAGATGCATTTCTAGAAATACATACGTGGGAAAGAGGTGAAGATATTCTTAACCTGTGTAAATTTGTAATTATAAATCGCTCTGCAGGTGATTATCATAGGATTATAAATAATAGTTCAAAACTATTTGTGGATAACTATCGTTTTCGTAGTTTGCAAATAATAGAGCCTAACAATTTAGAATATGTTGATAATAATAGCATTCCATATATGAATATGGAGCCTATAGGTATATCATCTACACAAATTAGAAGACTAGTTAAAAATAATAAATCTATAAGATACCTTGTTAACGATGATGTAATTGATTACATAAGAGAATATAATCTTTATAAGGAGGAATAAGATGGACAAAGAAAAATTAATAGAACAAGCAAACATATACAAAGCTGGTGATAGCTGTGTAGATCATGATGAAGTAAATTTCTGGTTATGGAGAAATGAAAATCGTTCCAATGATATAGAATTTGTGTTGGAATTATCTGATAACCAATTAACTTGTATGGATTCAGAAGAGTTGTGGTCTATGTCTCCAGCTCTGGCTGAATCATGTAAAGTAATAGACATAAGCGAAGGATATTGCCCAGAATGTCCATTTTTAGACAAATGTTCTAAACATTCAGAAGTTGGTGAAATAAATTCTTCCGTAGAAGGTAATAAGAAAGACTAAATTTAAAAGACTATATGTAGAGCCTTAAATATCTAAGGCTCTACATAAATAATGAAAGGATGTGAATTATGGTTTATATGAACGCTATTAATTTATGATGATGTTCAATAACGGACAAACTATAGACCGTTTTTAAAGTGATAAGGTAAGTAAATTATGGATAAATTAAGAAATATAGGGTTTTATACATTAGAAGATAAAAGAGCAGAAGAATTAAGTATGGAATCTCCACTATGGAGATGTGAATTATTATTAACATCGAGATGTAACTTTAACTGTCCATACTGCCGAGGAATGAAAAAAGAAGATCAAGGAGATTTATCATTTGAAGATGCTAAAAATATAGTAAATCTTTGGTGTGACGAAGGATTAAGAAATATAAGATTTTCCGGTGGTGAGCCATCCCTATGGAAACATCTTAGAGAACTAGTTACACTATCAAAAGACAGAGGGGTACAACGAATAGCTATATCCACAAATGGATCTGCCCCTGCATTTCTATATGTAGATCTTATAGAAGCAGGTGTAAATGATATTTCAATATCTCTAGATAGTTGTTGTGCTGCAACTGGAAATAAAATGGCTGGTGGTGCACCAATATGGGAAGAGGTTGTAAATAATATAAAACTATTATCTGAACTTACATATGTTACTGTCGGAGTGGTTTTAACAGAGGATAATGAAAACGAAATAAATGAGATAGTATCTTTCGCACACTCCCTTGGTGTGTCTGATATAAGATTGATAACAGCAGCACAGAGAGCTAAATATTTACCTAGCTTCTCATCTACCACAGATTATCCAATTTTGAGATATAGACTTAATAATTTTAAAAATGGTAAGCCTATTAGGGGAATAGGAGAGAAAGATAACCATAGATGCCCATTAGTATTAGATGATATGGCAATTCTTAATAATAAACATTACCCTTGTATAATTTATCTCAGAGAACGTGGTGCTCCAATAGGTAAGGTTGGAAAAAATATGAGGCAAGAGAGATTGTCATGGTATTTAAATCATGATTGTTACAAGGATAAGATATGTAAAAATAATTGTCTCGATGTCTGCGTAGACTATAACAATAGGGTAAAAGAATTAAATAAAATTTATAACAATTAGTATTAACAAGAGAAGGAGTAAGTAGGATGAAGGTAGTACAAGCAGTAAACGATAAAATAGTTGTAGAGTTAATTATGGAAGAAAAAGTAACACCTGGTGGAATATACATCCCAGTAAATGTTGACAAAGATCCACAAAGCTATGGGGTTGTATTATCTGTGGGAGAAGAAGTAGAAAATATAAAAGTAGGTGATGTTATAGTATTTCATAAAAATGGTGGTATGGCTATAATAGTTGACAAAAAGATATTGAAAGTACTGACAAATAAAGAAGTATATGGAATATTGAAAGAGGTAGAGGTATAAATAAAAAACTGGTCAAATAGGAGTATAACAAATGTATATCATTATAGGCGGAATATTTTTATTAATTGGAGTTTTTATAGGAATGATTGGTCTTTATGTATGGATAAGATATAAATTCTATAAAAATTTTAAATTTTAAATAATAGAAAATACAGATAAAAAGAAAGGAGAGGATATCTAAAATGACCATATGGTTTATTTCAGATACACATTTTTGGCACAAAAATATAATAAGATTTTGTAACAGACCTTTTGAAAATGTTATTGAAATGAATGAAACCATTATAGATAATTGGAACTGCAGAGTTAAAAATTCAGATATCATTTATATACTTGGAGATTTTGCATTGAAAGCTTCTGTCTCTAGAGTTAGTACATTGCTAAATATATTACAAGGTAAAAAGATATTTATTCTTGGAGATCATGATAAACAAATATGGAAGTGTAAAGACCAATTTGAAGAAATAACTCCAATGAAAAAAATAATTATAGATAAAATTCCAATAACATTATGTCATTATTGTATGAGAGTTTGGCCTAAAAGCCATTATAATTCTTATTTATGTTTTGGCCATTCACATGGGTATTTACCTTCTATTGGAAAATCTCATGATGTTGGTGTGGATAATAATAATTTTGCACCAATATCATTTGATGAACTGAAAAATTTAATGGATAATAAACCTGATAATTTTAATTACATAGGGAATAGGAAACAATAAATTGGAATATACACCGTGTGAACAACTTTTTCCAGGTTGGAACAACTCTAGATACATACTTAATGAATTTGTTGGTAAAATAGATGGGTTTAAAGTTTGCTTTTCCAACTTTTCCAACACATCTGTATCTATAGGATTCAATGTGCCAGTTATAAAAAAGAAAGATGAAGAAATACCGATGTTTAACACTTTTCCAGAGAAGTATAAAGAAGATGTATTTAGTGCTCTATTTGATGTAATTTATAAAAGAATAGAAGAAATGGATATTGCTAAAAAGTATATAACAAAAGCTATAAACAATACTACATTAAAAATGATAGAGCAAGATATGTATGATTACGATGACTACAAGGTAGCTTCTGGAGGTAAAAGTGTAAAGGAAGAATTGGCAATAAGATTAGGCATATTCTCAGATTATTATAAGATAAAATGGGATCTTAGATAACAAAATTCTTAAAGGTTATAGGATCATAACAGTTAAATTACAATAAGGGGAGACATAAAAACCTCCTCTTATTTTTTTGTTAACTTTTAGGACAAACTTTAAATTAATATTAACAAATATTTTAAAGGGAAGAATGAAAAGTAAAAGTTATAAAAGACCAGGCGCAAAAAAGTTTTTTAATAACAGAAGATACAGGGTTAAAAAAGTAAGAAGATTGAATCTTCTTAAGAATAAATTTTATGTCCAAAAAGATAAGGAAAATAACAAATGGTAAGTAAAGAATACATAGAAGAACAAAAAGAAATGAAGGGAAATGAATTTTGTGTATGTCCAAAATGTGGTCACAAGGTTCCAAAGAACGAAACTACGCCATGTCCAAAATATAAATGTACCAAATGTGGACAACAGATGGTTGAAAAAGAAAAAGGTTGCAATCCTTGTCAATCAAAGAAAAGAAAAGGTATTACGAGTGAAAATTATAACATATTAGAAAATGGTGATGAGGATGAAAGCGAAGATGAAGAAGGTGAAGAAACAAAGACTAAACCTTTATCTCAAAAACAAAAAAAAGATCTACAACCAAAAATAATAGAATTTTTTAAGAAAAATCCAAGCCCACCAGATGATGATGTTCACGATTTTGCAGAGTCTATTGGAATGAAACCAGATGAACTAGAATCTCATATATACAAAATATTAGGCTCTTTCTTAGGTGCTGGGAAATCAAAAGATTATAAAGGTGAGTATGATCAAAAAGAGTTAGAAATGGGAATTAAAGTTGAGATGGAAGAACATACTTCAAATCCTATATTGGCAGAGAAAATAGCGAAAGATCATTTGGTAGAAATCCCAGGCACAGGAAATAATGATGGGTATTATTCTAAATTGAAAAAGATGGAAGCAGACGCAGAGCATTAAAATTTTATAAATAACTCCTTCGAATTAGTACTGGTATATTATATATATTAAATTATATAGTATACCAGTTTTTTAACATTTAAAAAGGAGAATTAAAATGTATACAGATGAAAAGCAAGCAAAATTTATGTCTTTATTCGTTAAGTATTTAAAGTTTGTTGGTAAAAGTAATAATGCGTCTGCATTTATTAAGTACAATAATGGTAATGTCTCTATGGTATGTTTGGATCCCATCAAAGAAAAATTTCATGAATTTGTTGATAGAATGGTAGTTGATACTGGAAAAGATGATGCAGAGTTTACAATATTGTATATTCCATGTCGCAATTCTGGACGACTTTTTTTGAATTTTATAATTAGAAATAATAAAACGTATATGTCTTGGGAATTCACGGGTACTGGTTTTATACCTGCTGATATGAATGCAACAACGAGCAGTGGTTCAATACATTAGGAGAAACTTATGATATTGAAATACACAAAACTAAAATCAAAAAATTTAATTTCATTTTTAGAGCCAAGAGTAACAATATCTAAACAGGGAAAAACAATATTCAAAGATAAAAATACAACTATATTGAGACATCTTATGAGTACTCCAGGAACTATATTGGGAAATTTAGAGACTATAATTATAAATTCTAAAATAGTATCCCAATCATTCTTTCCTATTGGTGGTATAACAGCTATTAGTGAATGGAAATTCAGAAAATATGCAAAGAGTGGTCAGTATTTTGATATATCTTATATAGACAATGGAGATCTAGCCCCCATAGACGACAGAGAAACTGAACTAGAAAAATCTCTAAAAAGAATATTGGATTTATATACTAACCTTGGCCATATATATGATTCTAAAACATGTGTTATGGATATCAAAAATGCAAGAGTGTTATTAGGGGAAATACCTCCTGATCAAATCGACACATATAAAGAAAAATGGAATGAAAGAAGAAACCCAGAGTACTTTAATATAAATCTTAAATGTTTCGGTGTAGAGAAAATAAAGCCTATTATTTTTAGAGGTCTGGCTGGATTGGAAATAGAATTAAGAGAAGCTGATGTTGAGCATATAATAAATGATTTATATGAGATATATGGCCCAGAAATGTTAATAAATTTTATTAAAAATGGATAGGAGAATATAACTATGAAAAAACAAGAAATATTTTATAAAT
>Ga0307377_10002266_pt1 | contig 22919 bp, 13 predicted proteins | sample TR3MG_FD_202535 | JGI IMG/M metagenome (GOLD analysis project Ga0307377, IMG submission 202535) | Soil microbial communities from Risofladan, Vaasa, Finland - TR-3 | ecosystem: Environmental > Terrestrial > Soil > Coastal area > Acid sulfate soil | place: Finland: Risofladan, Vaasa | collected...
CGCCTGCGGCGGCGAACAGGGCGCGAAGGAAGCGGGGAAGATGCGTGCGGAAGGCAAGGAGTACGTCGTCAGGGACGGTGACGTGATGAATTTCCTGTTTAACGTCTAACCCGGTCGATGGGATCAAGGCATCCCATGACATCCCAAAAAACCCCGTAAATCCCCGTGATTACGGGGTTTCTTGTTGGTGGCAGTTTCACTTCGTCCCTTGCCGTCCCATCTAAAAGCGGGTATGTTTGTGGGTACGGTCCAAAATCGAGGCGCTGAAAAAGCGGGTACACGATCCGGGCCTGACCGATGAGGAGCTCGCCATGCTGACCGACTCGCAGTGCCGCACCGCCAAGTGCAAGGACAAGCCGTACAAGATCACCGACACCAAGGGGCTGTACCTGGAAGTCAAGCCCAACGGGGTGAAAGCCTGGCGCTATCGTTTCAAGCTCACCAAGGCCGCCGAGACGAAGGAGAGCGTGTTCGCCATCGGCGACTACGCCTATGCGCCGCCGGGTGAAACCCAGGAACAAGCCAAGGCGCGGCGCGATGGGCGGCGCTTCACCCTGGCCGAAGCGCGCGACGAACGCACCAAAGCCCGGGGGCTGGTCAAACAAGGCATCAACCCGGCCCACCACCGCCAGTTCGACCGCATCAAGCGCGAAGGGGAGAACGCCACCACCTTCGAGGCGGTTGCCCGCGAATGGCTGGCGCTGCGCGATTGGGAGGAGGTCACCAAGACCCGGCGCCTGGACATGCTGCAGCGCGTTGTCTTCCCGAAGATCGGCATGTTGCCGGTCAAGCAGGTGACGCCCGTGCACATCCTCGATGTGCTGAACACGGTGCTGAAGAAGAACGGCCTCTCGGTGGCCGCCGAGGCCAAGCGCACGATGTCCGCCGTATTCGAACTCGCTGTCTCGACGCTGCGGGCGGACAGCGACCCGGTGTACCCGGTACGCAAGGCGCTGCCGGCCAACAAGACCCAGCACAAACGTCCCTTGTCCACAGAGGAGGTGGGCCTGCTGCTGCGGCAATTGGATGGCTATGACCGCAATTTCCAGACCGTCTCCGCGTTCCGGTTGATGTGGCTGACCTTGTGCCGGCCCAATGAAGCCATCGGCGCCCAGTGGCGGGAGATCGACCTCGAAGGTGCGATCTGGCGAATTCCGCCCGAGCGCATGAAAAAGCGCAAGGAACACGTCGTGCCCCTGCCCCGCCAGGCGATAGCGGTGCTACGCGCCATGCAGGGGCTCACGGGCGGGCATGCCCATGTTTTCCCGCATCGGGACGACCGGACCAAGCCGATGGCAGACGCCTCGCTGCGCCAGGCGCTCAAACAGTTGGGATGGAGCGGCAAATACAGTCCGCACGCGACACGCACCACCGGCAGCACCCGGCTGAACGAGATGGGCTTCTCGGCAGACTGGATCGAGCGGCAACTCGCGCACTCGGAACCCAACGCCGTGCGGCGCACCTATAACCACGCCGACTACCTCGCCGACCGCACGAAGATGATGCAGCACTGGGCCGACATGCTTGAAGCTTGGAAAACGGGTGCGAAGGTTATGCCATTGCACACAGTGTCAGCCGCGTGGTCGGCGTGAATGTCTGGACGTCGGTCGAAGCGGGCGCTTACGTTCGGATAAACCATTCATCAGTACATGTCGAAAATATTGTCATATTTCGACAAATAGAGGTATCATGTCGATTGTCTCTACGTGTTCCGGAAACCTGTCGCCCAACGTTCTAAAATTCGACATATGGCGTTCAATCCAACCAGTCCCTACAACGACTTGCCTCCTTTGCCACCGACAGTGGAGATCGAGACGCGCGTCGTGCTCAAGGCGTGTATCGAAGCACGGGCTGCCATCGCCGAACTCAAGCAGGCCGGCAGACTGATCCCCAACCAAGCGGTGCTGATCAACAGCATCCCGCTCTTGGAGGCTCAGGCGAGCTCCGAAATCGAGAACATCGTCACCACGACAGATCGGCTGTTCCAGTTTGCCGACAACCGCGAAGCCCTTGCCGATCCGGCGACCAAGGAGGCCCTGCGCTACCGTAGGGCTCTGCGCGACGGCTTCGAGTCTCTCGCCAAGCATCCCCTGACGACCCGCACGGCAGTCGACATCTGTCGCACAATCAAGGGCGTCGACATGGACGTCCGCAGCACGCCCGGCACGGCGCTGATGAACGACCGCACGGGCGAGGTTATCTATACCCCGCCTCAAGGCGCAGCGTTAATCCGCGACAAACTTGCCAACTGGGAACGCTTCCTCCATGGAGCAGAGGAACTCGACCCACTCGTCCGCATGGCGATAGGCCACTATCAGTTCGAAGCCATTCATCCTTTCAACGACGGCAATGGCCGTACCGGCCGGGTGTTGAATCTGCTCTACCTGGTCGACATCGGCCTCCTCGATATTCCTGTACTCTATCTCTCGAAGGCCATCATCGAGGCCAAGCAGGACTACTACCGCCTGCTTCTGGCAGTCAGCACCGAACAAGCCTGGGAGCCCTGGATTCTGTTCATGCTCGATGCCGTGCGCCGTACCGCCCACTGGACAACATCCCGAATCAAGGCGATCCGAATTCTGATCGACGAAACCGCAGCCCGTATGCGGCAAGAGGCTTCAGGCATCTACTCGCGGGAACTGGCGGAACTCATCTTCGTACAACCCTACTGCCGAATCACCAACGTGGTCGATGCCGGCATCGCCCAGCGTCAGACCGCATCGGTCTACCTCAAGCAACTCGCGGACATCGGACTGCTGAAAGAGGTGAAGGTCGGCCGCGAGAAGCTGTTCATCAACCCATCGCTGCTACAAGCACTGCGCGGTGCCGACTAGGAGAACCATGAAAGCAAGCCATCAAGACTACGGTATGATCCTAGCGGCATGTTCGGTAAGCTTGTCCGAGTGTTGCTAGCGTTTACTAAGAAGTCCCGTTTCCCCAGACGCGTTACGTATCCAATGCAAAGCGTGTTAGGGATTGATGGAAGCCAAGCGCGTGTCAGGCCTATGTCTTCCCGTCCGGCAAAATCCGAGACAGCACGATGAACCGTGTGGGCAAGCGATGAAGATAAGTAAGGGAGCCGCCCGTCGATGAAGTTTGTCAGCAATGCCGGAACCGACCGCGTGTTGGACTTGGTGCGCCCATGGCTCAGGGCTGACAACGGGCTGGACGTGGTTTCCCCGACGCTTTCCCTTTTCGCCTTCGCCGAGGTGCTGGCAGACGCCGCAATGCTTTCCAACGTGCGCTTGGTGTTACCCGCGGCTCAAACGACAGATGGCGATGACCTTGGGTTGCTCGGAAACGCCAAAGATCGAGCAGCCCGAAACAAACTCCAAGGGCCGTGGCTGGCACGCAAGCTGGCCGGGTGGCTGGAACAAAAGACGAATGTAAGGCAGGCGAGCGGCGGCATTCCTCAAGGTACTCTGGTGCTACGCGATGCCAGCGGAACTGCCCAACAGGCCGTGCTCGGTTCGTTCTCGTTCAGCACGGAAGGCTTAGGACTTACACCGGGCAATCCGCTCAGTCTCATTCAGGCCTCGGAAAGTCCGGCCGAAGCGCAGATGCTTAGTCAGTGGTTCGATGCGCAATGGGCGAGTCTGAAGGAACAGCCTGAAGCCAAGGCACTGCTCGTCCAACGCATCAAGGCACTTGCCGCACACCGCGATCCGCTCAGCGTCTATGCCCTGATGTTGCACCATCTCTTTGCGGCAGTCGGCGACGGAATGGACGAAGACCGTATCGTCAAGAGCGCGACCGGCATTCGCAATACCGTGGTCTGGAAGAAGCTCTACAGATTTCAGCGCGACGGTGTTGTCGGTGCGCTCGATAAGCTGGAACGTTTCGGCGGCTGCATCATTGCCGACAGTGTCGGTCTGGGCAAGACCTTTGAGGCGCTGGCGATCATCAAGTATCACGAGCTGCGTAACGACCGGGTTCTCGTCCTGTGCCCCAAACGCCTGCGGGATAACTGGACGCTGTACAAGGCTAACGACCAGCGCAACGTACTGGCCTCCGACCGGCTCAACTACGATGTTCTGAATCACACCGACCTCTCGCGCGACGGCGGCCATTCCGGCGACATCGACCTGTCGCACGTGAATTGGGGCAACTACGACCTGGTGGTAATCGACGAGTCGCATAACTTCCGCAACAAGAAGTCGCCGCGACAAGGGAATGAAACGCGCTACGACCGCCTGATGCGCAAGATCATACGAGAGGGCGTGAAAACCCGCGTCTTGATGCTCTCCGCGACCCCGGTGAACAATCGGTTGGCCGACCTGCGCAACCAGATCGCCTTTGTCACCGAAGGCAACGATACCGCCCTATCCGAGCACGGCATCGCCAGCATCGACGGCACAACCCGGCGCGCGCAAAAGGCCTTCAATCGCTGGCTCGAACTGCCAGAGGAAGAAAAAACGCCCTCGCTGCTGATTGAAATGCTGGGCTTCGACTACTTCGCGCTACTCGACCATCTGACGATAGCCCGTTCGCGTCGCCACATTGAGAAATATTACGGCACGGCGGAAACAGGGCGCTTCCCCGATCGCCTGCCGCCGATCAACATCAAGGCTGATGTCGACCGCGCTGGCGAATTTCAGTCGATCCGCGAAATCAACCTGGAGATTCGCCGTCTCAACCTCGCCGCCTATGCCCCCTTGCGCTATGTGCTGCCCCACAAGCAACAGGCCTACGACGACAAGTACAGCACGCAGATTCGCGGCGGCGAGAGTTTCTTCCGGCAGGTCGACCGCGAGGAAAGCCTGATTCACCTGCTGCGCATCAATGTGCTCAAGCGCATGGAGAGCGCCGTTCCCTCGTTCGCGCTGACCGTGCATCGTCAGCTCAAGGACGTTGAGGCGACCTTGGCACGTATCGAGGCGCACGAACAGGAATTTGAAGAACTCGACATCGCCGATGTGGATATCGACGACCCTGCGTTTGAAACCTTGCTGGTCGGCCGCAAGGTCAAAGTACTGCTGGGCGACGTTGATCTGGTTCGCTGGAAGCAGGACCTGATCGAAGACCGCAACCGGCTCGCCACGCTTCACGCCGCTGCCGAGCAAGTCACCGCTGCCCGCGACGACAAGCTGTGCAGACTGCGCGACATCATCGCCCAGAAGTGCCGCGCTGCTACCAGTCCCCTTGCGAGCAACCCCGGCAACCGCAAAGTCATTGTCTTTACCGCTTTTGCCGACACGGCGACGTATCTCTACGACCAGTTGGCAGGATGGGCCAAGTCCGACCTTGGCATCGAATCGGCGCTGGTGACAGGGTCCGGGCGGAATCAATTGACGCTGCCGCACTTGCGCAAAGACCTCAGCAGCATCCTCACGGCGTTTTCGCCACGCTCGAAAGAGCGTCCCGCTGAACTCGCCAACGAGGGCGAAATCGATTTGCTGATTGCCACCGACTGCATCAGTGAAGGCCAGAACCTGCAAGACTGCGACTGGCTGGTCAACTACGATATCCACTGGAACCCGGTGCGCATCATCCAGCGCTTTGGACGGATCGACCGCATCGGTTCGCCCAACAGCCAGATTCAACTGGTCAACTTCTGGCCCAACATGGAGCTGGAGGAATACATCAATCTGGAGCAGCGCGTCAGCGGCCGCATGGTGCTGCTGGACATTTCCGCTACCGGCGAGGAAAACCTCATCGAGCAGCAGTCCGGCAACCAGATGAACGATCTGGAATACCGCCGCAAGCAGTTGCTCAAGCTGCAAGATGCCGTGATCGACCTTGAAGACCTATCGACCGGCGTCGCGATTACCGACCTGACGCTGACCGACTTCCGCATCGACCTTGCGCAATTCCTCAAGGCGCATCCCGGCAAGCTCGAAGGCATGCCCTTGGGGGCGTGCGCCGTCACCACCAGCATCGACGCCGACATCCCGCCGGGCGTCGTGTTCTGCCTGCGCGCCGAAGGGACTGCCGCCGAAAAGGCCGCAGTAAAGTCGATTGACTCCAGCTATCCCTTGGCGCCCCACTATCTCGTTCATGTTGGCGAAGACGGCGCGGTACTGCTGCCCTATACGCAAGGCAAGCGGATTCTCGACCGCCTGAAGCGCCTCAGTCTTGGTCGCGAGCTGCCGGACGCCGCAGCGAACGCTCGCCACGACAAGGCGACCAAGCAAGGCGAAGACATGCGCCACGCCCAGCGTCTGCTGGCGGCTGCCGTTAGCTCGGTAGTAGGCAAGAGCGAAGAGCGCGCCGTCGCCAGCCTGTTTTCACCCGGTGGCACGCACGCCATGAAAGGCGAGTTCGCCGGCTCCAATGATTTTGAAGTTGTGGCATATCTAATCGTATTGCCCGGCAAGAACAGCGCAGTCAGCACTGAGTCCATCGCATGAGCGTGCTGGACCTTGCCCGCCTCGCCAGTAGCGATCTGATCGCCGCGTTCGATTTTCCGGACGCGGCTCTGGTCAATCAACGTATCCCCAAGAAACTGTTGATCGAGAACGGTGCGCCGACTGCCACCGACCGAAAGCTAATTCAGGACGGCATCGAAGAGTTTACCTGGGTTGCCGCGCTCAAGCCGGCCAGCATCGGTGTACCGGAGTATCGCGACGAGCAGCGCAGCTATCTGGAACTGGCAGTTCTGTTAGTCGATCTCCGCGAAGCAGCTAAAGTCACTCGCCTCGCCGAGTTGATCCACCGGGCGATTCCTTACCCGGTGGTACTGATACTCTCGGACGGCACCGAATTGATGCTCTCCCTCGCACATATCCGGTGGGCACAGAAAGAAGCCGACAAGACCGTCCTTGATGGCGAGCCGAGCATGGAGCATCTGTCCGGCGAACAGAGCAGCCGGAGCGACTTCCTGCAAGCGCTTTCCCTGCGCCGCCAGCCGCGCACCGATCTGTACGCCCTGTACCAAGGCTGGCTCGACACGCTCACGGCCTTGCAGGCAGCGTCGATCACTGGGCGCTTCGTCGCCAGCGGCAGTGCCGAACACGCCGCCGCACGGCGAGCGGCCTTGCATCGCTGCTGCGAGATCGACGGTGAGACGGCGCGCTTGCGTCTTGCCGCCGCGAAGGAAAATCAGATGGCCCGCCAAGTAGCCGTCAATCGGGAAATCAAGGCCTTGCTTGCCGAACGCGAGCAGGCCGCTGCCAATCTTTGATAGAGCGAACGAACAACATGCAAAAAATTGAACCGTATATTCAACCAATGGCCGCCGGCAGCCCCGAGGCGCAAAGCGCCGACCTCAAGATGGATAACATCGCCACGCTCAAGGCGCTGTTTCCTGAACTGCTGACCGAACGCATCGTCAACGGCAAGGCGGAGACCGCGATCAACGTGGATGTACTCAAGCAGCTGGTGGGCGACACCACGGCGAGCGACACGGAGGAAAAATACGGCCTCAACTGGCACGGCAAGCGCCGCGCCCGCCAGATCGCATTGACCCCCAGCACCGGTACGCTGCGTCCCTGCCCTGAGGACAGCGTCGATTGGGATACCACGCAGAACCTGATGATCGAGGGCGACAATCTCGAAGTATTGAAGCTGCTGCAAAAGAGTTACACGGGCAAGGTCAAGCTGATATACATCGACCCGCCGTACAACACCGGCAAGGACTTCGTTTATCCAGATAACTTTCAGGACAACATCAAAAACTATTTGGAACTGACCGGGCAGGTTCAAGGTGGGAGAAAGATCAGTAGCAACACCGAAGCGAGCGGACGTTTCCACACCGATTGGCTGAACATGATGTATCCGCGGTTAAGGCTAGCGAGAAATTTGTTGCGCGACGACGGAGTAATTTTCATAAGCATCGACGATGGAGAGTCTGCAAATCTTCAAGCGGTGCTCAACGAAATTTTTGGCGAGGAAAATTTTCAAGCAAATATCAGTTGGCAGAAACGATATACGAGGAGCAACAACACGATTGACTTTACAACGGTCGTGGAACACATCTTGGTGTACTCGAAAACCGATGATTTCTCGGTCAATCTGCTGGAGCGAACTAGGGAGGCTGATTCGCGGTATAGCAACCCCGACAATGATTCTAGAGGCCCATGGAAAGGCGCTTCACTTTTGAATCCTGCTACCCCGGACCGACGCCCGAATCTTTGCTACCCAATTCAGAACCCCAATACCGGAAAAATCACTAACCCAACGACAAATGCTTGGCGTCGGTCGCGTGAAGAGTTCCATAAACTCCAGTCCGACGGGCGCCTTTACTGGGGATCAAATGGCGAACAAGCAGTACCTGCAATAAAAATGTTCCTGTCAGAGGCCCGCGAGATTACGCCTATTAATTTTTGGGAGCATGGCTACGCAGGAAATACGGACGATGGAACACGGGATCTTCGTGAGCTCTTAGGCGAAAAGGTCTTTGACAATCCGAAGCCAGTCCAGCTCATTGAAAGGGTTCTTGAGCATGGGGCAGATGAAGATTCAGTCATCTTGGATTTCTTTGCAGGTTCTGGCACAACGGGCAATGCCGTTTTTTGTCGGAACGCTGCCGATCAGGGCCACAAGCGTTTCATCCTTGTTCAACTACCTGAGCCGATTGATAGCGACCTACAGCGCAGTTCGGCAGATTTTTGTGATCGCATAAAAAGGCCGAAGACTATTGCAGAAATAACAAAAGAGCGTATGCGCCGTGCCGGCGAAAAGGTAAGAGCTGACAATCCTCTGTTCGCTGGGGACATGGGCTTTCGTGTTTTTAAACTCGACACCTCCAACATTCGCGCATGGAGCCCGAACCGCGACGATCTTGAAGGCAGTCTTCTCGCCAATATCGAGCATGTTCAACCCGGCCGTTCCGATATCGATGTCCTCTACGAACTGCTGCTGAAGTTGGGACTCGATCTCTGCGTGCCGATTGAAGCGCGCCAGATCGCCGGCAAGACCGTGCACAGCATCGGTGGTGGCGTGCTGATGGCTTGCCTTGAGTCGCGCATCGCCGTGACAGACGCTGAAGCACTGGCGCTAGGCATGGCCGCGTGGCGCAAGGAACAAGCGCCGGCCGGCGACACGACCGCCGTGTTCCGCGACAGCGCGTTCGATGACGATGTATCGAAGACAAATCTCTCGCTAATGCTCCAGCAGAGTGGTATTTCGCAGGTGAGGAGCCTCTGACTTGCAAGTTTCTGAGTGCGCCAACCCAACTACTGAGGGCGTACTTCTAACTTCTTCTCTCGGAAAATAAAATGGCACAGCAAATCGTATTGAGCGGCGTCGACACATATCGACTAATTGACAACATCCGGTCCTCGCTAAAAAATCAAAAGCCAGAAGTTATAGCGATAGCGGCGGCGTTTGTTTCAACAGAAGGGGTTCACCAACTAGCCAAGGTTCTTGGAGAATGCGGGATCGCAAAATGTAGGCTTATAGCTGGGACCGACAATGCAATAACACACCCCGAAGCTCTTTATGATTCGATAGAACGAGGCTGGGAGATTCGGCTCGGAATGCGCACCAAGGGTATTTTTCACCCAAAGCTAATGGTTGCAGGTCAGAGTTTCGCTCGTAGCGGCTCTGTCAAAGACGTTCGTTTCGTATACGTTGGTTCTTCCAATTTGACTGCGGGCGGTTTGATTTCAAACGTTGAATGCGGCCTGATAGCCGAAACGCCAGATAGTCCATCATCAGCGTCCGATGTATTTTCAGCCCTTTGGCGGCTAGCAAGACCAGCAACGGAATCTGCACTGCGTGACTATGCCGCGCGCTTTGCTGAACGAGCGAGAAAAAGGTCTGCTTCTGACCTGATCGATCTCGGTCTCAATGATTTGCAAGTTATACCAAAGAATCCAAACGATCTACTCAATCAAACTCGCCCGACTCGACCCGCACTCAAAACGAATTTTGCCGTTGCCGCTTGGACAGGGCTACAGTCTTTTACGGGGCAATATCGTTTTCAGGTCGAGTTTCCGCGAGACGCTGGTAGGGTGTTAAGCCAACTCGTTCGTGGCTATGCTTCGGCAGATGGCCACATCGATGTCTATTGCCCAGAGGATGAAAACACTCGTCATATGCAATTCCGGTTTTATCCGCAAAATGGGATGTTCCGTCTTAACGTGCCGAACGATGTCGCGGGCGTCGATTGGGTTCGAAAACATAAGGACGGGCTAGCGATTGTTGAGCAAGGACCGGCAGGTGGCGCTCCGCTTCGCATCAGGTTTCTCAAGCCCGGGACCGACGCAAGTGAGATAGTTGGACGTTCAGCGGCTCTGGGAACATGGGGGAGAACTACGACACGAGCTTACGGCTGGTACTAGTGTCGAGATTGAGAGGAACACCCCTGTTCCAGTTGGAGAAGCGAACGCGGTATTTGCTTAGCTAGAAGTGACTGTTTAGCAATAGCTAGCAAAGAAAACGTTCACAACTTCTTGTTTTGTATATTTTCTTTTGAAGCTTGACTGACTAAATTAGAAAAGAAGCCCCATGAAGCTGCACTTCGAATCCGACTTGCCCTATCAGGCCGCTGCCATAGAAGCGGTATGCGACCTGTTCCGTGGGCAGGAGGTCTGCCGCTCGGAGTTCACCGTGACCATGCGCGCGCTGTCGGTAACCTCGTTCGTGGCTCCGACTGAGAGTGCCGAACTGTTTCCGGGAACCGTACCGCAGCAAATGACGCTGGAGGGTGTGCAGGAAACCGACCAGGGCGGCATCGGCAACCGACTGACTCTCCTGGACGACGAGATTGCCGAAAACCTCGGTGCGATTCAATTGCGCAACGGCCTACCGCCGTCAGGCAAGCTGTCCGCCGATTTCACCGTGGAAATGGAGACGGGCACCGGCAAGACCTACGTTTACCTGCGCACGGTGTTCGAACTGAACAGGCGCTACGGATTCACCAAGTTTGTCGTCGTCGTGCCTTCGGTGGCGATCAAGGAGGGCGTGAACAAGACGCTGGAAATCACCCGCGAGCACTACGAGGCGCTGTACCCCGGAGCGAAGGGCTATGAGTTCTTCCAGTACGACTCGGAAAAACTGGGGCAGGTGCGCAACTTCGCGACCAGCCCGAACATTCAGATCATGGTCATTACCGTGGGGTCGATCAACAAATTTGGTGACGAGGCTGTTGCCGCTGCCGAAGAGTCTGACGAAGCCAAGCGCCGCGAGAAATCCAAGAACAAGATGTACCGCGCTAGCGAAAAGACGGGTGGCGAGCGTCCCATCGACTTGATTCGCAACACGAGCCCTATCCTGATCGTGGATGAGCCGCAAAGCGTTGACGGCGGGATTGACGGCAAGGGCAAGAAGGCTTTGGAGCGGATGGACCCGCTTTGCACGTTGCGCTATTCGGCGACCCATGCCGAAAAGCACAACATGGTGTATCGGCTGGACGCGGTGGATGCCTACGAGCAAAAGTTGGTCAAGCAGATCGAGGTGGCCGCTGCCACGGTGCAAGGAGCGCACAACCGCGCCTATGTGAAGTTGCTCTCGGTGAGCAGTAAGCGCGGCGTAATTTCCGCCAAGTTGGAACTGGATGTTGAAGTACACGCGGGTGCGACCGCCTCAGTACGGCGGCAGGAAGTGACGGTGCAGGATGGTTTCGATCTCGAACAGGAAACCCGGCGCGCCTTGTACGCCAATTGCCGTATCGGCGAAATCAGGACCGCCAAGGGCAACGAGTTCGTCGAACTGAAAGTGCCTGGCGGCGAGGTGTATCTGAGTTCCGGCGAAGCATGGGGCGAGGTTGACGCTACCGCCATCCAGCGCGAGATGATCCGGCGCACGATCAAGGAACATCTGGACAAGGAAAAGCGCTTGCGGCCCTTGGGCGTCAAGGTATTGAGCCTGTTCTTCATCGACGCCGTCGACAAATACCGCCAATACGACGCCGAGGGCAACGCGGTGAAAGGCGAATACGCCGTGATCTTTGAAGAGGAATACAAGCGCTGGGCGCGGCATCCCGACTATCAGAGCTTGTTCGGCGAAATCGACCTGAACACGGCGGCAGATGAAGTGCACAACGGCTATTTTTCCATCGACAGGAAAAAAGTGGGCGGCAAGTCGGTGGAAATATACAAGGACACCAGCGGCGAGACAAAGGCCGACGACGACACCTACAACTTGATCATGCGCGACAAGGAAAAGCTGCTGGGTTTCGAGTCGCCATTGAAATTCATCTTTTCGCACTCTGCGCTCAAGGAAGGCTGGGACAACCCCAACGTATTCCAGATTTGCAACTTCTCTACCCGCGAGACCGAACGCTGGCGTCGTCAGACTGTCGGCCGTGGCCTGCGCTTATGCGTGAATCAAAACGGCGAGCGCCTGCGCGGCTTCGAGGTGAATACGCTGACCGTGATCGCTACCGAGAGCTATCAGCAGTTCGCCGAAAACCTGCAAAAGGACATCGAGCGCGATACCGGCATTCTGTTCGGCGTGGTGCAGGACCACGAGTTCGCCGCCATTGCCGTGAGGCAAGAGAACGGTGAGCTTGCACCCTTGGGCTTCGATCAGTCGAAAACCCTGTGGAGCCACCTCAAGGAGCAGGGCTATATCAACGAAAAAGGCAAAGTGCAGGACGCCTTGAAACTAGCCTTGAAGGACGGGACGCTGGTGCTGCCTGCCGAGTATGAGGCGCAGCGGGCGCAGATCATGGCGGTACTACGCAAACTGTCCGGCAAGCTGGAAATCAAGAACTCCGACGACCGCAGGCAAGTCCCGGTACGCAAGTCGGTGCTGGTCAGCCCCGAGTTCAAAGCTTTGTGGGATCGCATCAAGCACCAGACGACCTACCGCGTGCAGTTCGACAACGAGAAGTTGATCACTGGCTGCATCACGGCGCTATGCGATGCGCCTCCCATTACCAAGTCCCGGCTGCAATGGCGCAAGGCGGGGCTGGCCATCGGCAAGGCAGGCGTCGAGGCGACCGAAAAGGCGGGCGCTGATACGGTCACTCTGAACGAGAACGACATCGAGCTGCCAGACGTGCTGACCGAACTGCAAGATCGCACCCAACTGACCCGCAAGACCATCGCGCGCATCCTCACGGAAAGCGGACGACTGAACGACTTCAAGCGCAACCCGCAGCAGTTCGTCGAACTGGCGGCAGACGCCGTCAATCGCTGCAAGCGCCTCGCTCTAGTCGATGGCATCAAGTACCAGCGGCTGGGCGACGAGAACTACTATGCGCAGGAACTGTTTGAAACCGAGGAACTGACCGGCTACCTGAAGAACATGCTGGTGGACACCAGCAAGTCGGTCTATGAACACGTGGTGTACGACTCAGAGGTCGAGCGTGACTTTGCCGATCAGCTCGAAAAGAACGACGCGATCAAGGTGTACGCCAAGCTCCCCGGCTGGTTCAAGGTGCCCACGCCCTTGGGCACGTATAACCCGGACTGGGCCGTACTGGTCGAGCGCGACGGGCACGAGCGGCTCTACTTCGTCGTCGAGACCAAGAGCAGCCTATTCACCGAAGACCTGCGCGACCGCGAAGGCGGCAAGATCGAATGCGGCCGAGCGCACTTCGCCGCACTGGCCGTGGGCGAGAATCCGGCGATCTACGATAAGTTCAAGGATGTGGATGGCTTACTGGCTTACGAGCCAAGGCGATAAGAACGGTAGACGGCTCGGGGGGCTAAGATGATCAAGAACATTCAGCGCATAAAGAATTTCGGCATCTTCGATGATTACATTCGGCCACCGACTATTGCGGACTTCGCCGAGAAAAATGTGATCTATGGGTGGAACTACTCTGGAAAAACGACGATATCCCGTTTGTTCAACGCCCTACAGACAAAGAGCTTGTCAGATGATTTTCATACAGCCAAGTTCTCGGTGATTGATCATGGTGGAATGACGATCACGGAAGCCTCGCTAGGTACCTGCGACAAGTCCCTTGCAGTGTTCAATTCCGATTTTGTTAGTAAGAACCTCAGTTGGGACGGCGAGGCATTTCTTCCGATCCTGCTGCTTGGCGATGACTCCATTGAGGCGGAGAAGAGAATTGCAGCCTACGAAGTACTCATTCAGCGCTGCCGCAACGGATTTGCGACCAAGAGGAACGCCATCGCCGCTGTCGATAATGCCGTCGCAGAGGGCAAGACGCTCGTCGCAAAGCAGATCAAGACGACGCTAAACATCGTCGAGGCCTTCAACGCTATTCACTTAACTCAAGTGCTCACGTTCATAGGACTCGACGACAAAGACCATCTCATGAGCGCGGAGCAGTTATCAGCCGACCTGGTCTTAGCGCTCACTCCTGAGAAAGATAAGCTTTCCGCAATACAAAAAGTCAGTCTTACTGCTCAACTGAACGACCTCCGTGAGAGTGCGACCAAACTTCTCGCCAAGACGCCATCGCTTTCTAGCACAATTGAATACTTAACGACACACCCAAACGTCTCCGAATGGGTTGAGCTAGGATTTCATCTGCACGACAACGCGACCAACTGTGAATTCTGCGGGAACAAGCTCGGTGAGGATCGCATGCTGGCACTTCGCGCCCATTTCTCAAAGGACCTCCTCAGCCACAAAAAGGAGGTGCAAGCGCTGGAGCAAAGGATTGACGCGGCGAAGCTTGAGTATTCACAGAAAAGAGACTCTGAATTCAACCCCCAGTTTAGAGAGCGACTGAAGCCCATTGCGATGAATCTGATGTCGGCAGTATCAGCGTACAACGGGGAGCTTGACTCGATGAAGCTGTTGTGTGCCGCAAAATTGAAATCGCCGTTTGATCCGCAGACTGTTAACCCTGGATCGGTGAAAACTCAAGCGGAGGTTGAAGGGGCAGCGAACGCCATCAACCAGTTGATCGCTGAGAACAATGACATCAGTGAGAACTTCACTGCAGAGAGGAAGAATGCAAATCAACGCCTCAGGCGCAACCATGCGGCTCAATTTCTCGTGGACTATAAGGTCGCCGAAGGCGAACTAAAAAAGTCACGATGGAAGACGCATCAAGCACGATATGAGAAGGTCGCAAAGCAAATGCAAGCCGAGGTGAGAGCATTGCAGGCAACCATCAATCGTGCCCAAAAGGGACGTGAGAAGATAAACGAACGTATCGCAGGTCTGCTTGGGTCAGAAAGTATTCAGATATCAGTTGTCAAAGTCGCCGATGAAGATCGGTTTCAGCTAACCAGGCAAGGAATCGTAGCAAAGAACATGAGCGAAGGAGAGAAGACCGCGATTGCGTTTGCATTTTTTTTGATCAAGCTACAGGAGGTCAAGGAACTACACGACGTGATCGTATACATCGACGATCCTATTTCCAGTCTCGACAGCAACCACATCTTCCAAGTCTTTTCCATCATTAAAACGGCATTCTTTCGCCGCGAAGCCGGAAAACCAGATGGGGAATGGACGACAACCTGCAAACAGATCTTCTTGTCAACGCATAACTTTGAGTTCTTCTCGTTGTTACGAGAGCTACCCTGCAAAAAAAGTAAGTCTAGGTACTACCTGGTCAAACGAGTGTCGCCGACACGGTCAACGTTGATGGATCTGCCTGACTCAATACTGAGGTACTCGTCGGAGTATCACTATCTGTTTAGCGTGATCTACTCTTTCCATAAGAGCCCCGTCAAAACTGATATCGAACTCCTGCTCTCTTTGCCCAACGCCGTACGCCGGTTTCTTGAGCTCTACACCTACTCGAAGATTCCAAGGGCAAACAGTACAGTGGATGAGCGGGCCGCTGTGCTGTTTGGTGCGGAGAAAGCGTTACGAATCACGAAAGTTCTCCACCATTTCAGCCATCTCGGAAGCATTGAGCGATTGGCGGTCAACACTGATCTGATCTCAGACATTGACAACGTAGTCAACGAAGTCGTCGAGCTCGTAAAAATGGACACGCAACACTTTAATGCTTTAGAGCAGGCCGTGATCTGATCGGAGGATTAGGAATATACCTCTTGTGTTGTCGTGCTTGAATTCTCGAAGCTCCCTCAATTCTCGTTCATGTTCATTTCTCCAAGATGATGAATGGGGTCAACTGTCAATTGGGCCGTGATCTGCTTGTGGCAACTCGGTGGGCACGAGGCGCTTTCCGCAATAGACGTCTGTAATTTGTACGCGCCCGTGACCAAGGCGAGCGGCGATCTCTCTTCGCGCTTGGAGGTCGAGCGCGGGAGGCACACCCGAACCGCCGGCGATGGGCGGTGGCACACCCGTGATGCTCTCGTAGTCGTCGGCCGCGCCCTGGTGCCGCAGGCCATGTGGCACAACGCCCAGGCCGGCGCGAGTGATGCCGAAGCGCTCCATCACGTAGCGCAGCCGGCGCATCGCCTGCAGCAGGGTCAGGCGCGGGTCGCTGACGCTTTCATTGACGCCGACGACGGCGCGTCGTGCGTAGTCAATGGCGTCTTGTCTCACCTCGTTGTCGATGGGGAACAGGCGCTTACGCCCGCCCTTCGTGCCCCGGTGCGTATCCAGGTAGAAGGCAACATCGTCAGCCGGTTTGCCCGCCTGCGCGGCGCTGATCACGTCGCTGTGCGGGCGGAACATCACGCTTTCCTTGAAGCGCAGTTGGAAGGCCTGCATCAGCCTCAAGGAGGCGGCGGCATGCACGTCGTAAGCTTCCACCTCGCGGATCACCGCAGCCACATCGACGCCCTTGGCTCGCCATGACTTGTCGACGCCGTTCGCCAAGTGGCGCTTGTAGAGCTTGGGGTCGTCGAAGTAGCACGCGATCGGCTTCAGCAGCCTCGGCTTGCCGATCCAGCCGGCGAAGGTCTTCATGAAGCTGAAGTAGGTCTGGATGGTCGCCGGGCTCATCCGGCCGGCATGAGCCTCGTCCTGCCAATACCCGGTGACGGCTTCCACGTGCCGTCCGCTGAAAGTTCTCGGGTCCAGCTTGAAATGCTTGGGATGGCTGCGCAGGAAGTCAAACAACCAGATGCAGAAGCGTGCGCGTTCGGCCATAGTCTTGTGGCTCACGCCCTTGTGCTTGCTGCTGTGCTGCCAGTTGTGCCGCTGCAGGATCAACTGCAGCACATAGCGGCAGCGTTTCGGGTTCAAAGGGATGTCGTCCAGCGCGGGGTGCTCGTAGGTGCGAGGGCGAGCGCGGTGATCACCGTGTTCGACGTGAGCCCCGCACGCTACGGTTTGGTTGAAACGGCCGGTTCGTTTGTCGCTGCATTGCTTGTCCATGACGTCTTTTCCTTTTGTCGATTCGGCAGAACCCTGTCGTTCATGCATCGGTGGGTTCCGGACACCGATGCCAGGCCAGTGCTTTGCGGCCGTCGCCAGGGCGATGGCTGCGCGGAGGTACTTAAAAGTGATCGCCGGCCAGCACGCGTCTTGCGCGATGTGGCGTTCGCCGTAGCGAACCAGGTTCCCAAGGAACCCGAGGCAACCCCGGAGGTGCGACCTCCGGTGCGATGCCCGAGCGGCACCGCGAACTCGTTCCACATCGCCGGCTTGACTGGCAACGCCCGTTCCGCGACGGGCGCGCAATGCCGTTCACGCGGGCCGTGGCGCCGCGCCGAGGCGCGGCAGCGCACGGCTGACAGCGTCAGTGCGTGAGTGCGAGGGGAAGGAACTCGAACGCCGGCCCCGCAGGGCTGGCGTTATTCGCGGCCTGGATGAGGCGCGCGAGATGGGGGTTTGCCAGGACGGTCGCAGCAAAGTGCGAACGTCGGCAGTCAGGTGCTCAAGGCACCGGTGGTCGAGCCACCGTCCATGGCATCGCCGCTCTGGGCGGACGATGCCCGAGGCGCGTCACCCCTGCCTCGCGTCGAGCGCAAAGGCTGGGACTGGCACCATGGTCAAGCCATGGGCCGCGCCGCTATCAACAAAACATCAGGGACGCCGCGTTGTAAAACCGCGTCCGATACGACAGGCGCCCAAGGTAAGCAAGGCGCTACGGTGAAAGATCACCACTCTAAGGGCTTGCGTTTCCGTGCACGATGCACGATGCACGATGGACCGCCAGCTGGACCAGGTCGATGCGATTTAATTATCGCGCCTAAAACGCGCCCTTGCAAGCGCAAAAATTGCCGATTAGCACGCCACCAGCCGCAATCGCCGGGATTTCCGGTGGCCTTGACGTGGCAACGTTATACCTCTGGCTCCAAGCCGATGAATGAGGCAGTGACGCGAATATTTTCCAGTGTCACCTGGGTGATAGCGGCATCCCTGGCAAGGCGTTCGGAAGGAGATGCCCAGCCCGGCACTGACACTACGCCGACACTCGGGTCGCAGTGCAGTGACACCCGAGAGTGAGTGCCGGGCATTGTCGGAGTACCTACCCGGATTACGGGGTTGAAACGGGCTTCCGGCGCGAGATGCTGGGCAGATCTTTCCATGGGAGAAGCCGCCATGCCGACTCTGCAAACCGTCCACGGGCGCATCGTCGATCTACGACACTACACCAATGCACACCTTCTTTTTTGGCACCGCCCGCCCGGGCCGAGCGACCGCTACGAGCTGTGGATCAATCCGCGTGAGGGCGCCGAGCGCAAGTTCACCGTCAACACCCGGACCATGCCGGCGCGGCGAGGGCATGAAGTCAGCCTGATCGTCAGCGCACACAAGGTGCCGCAGCTCCTGGGGCTGGCCAACTGGTCCACGATCGACGGGGTCAACTACGCGCGCACCGAAGCACCGTCGCTGCTCCACGTCTGGGAATTCGTGATGCTGCCGATAGTGTTCCTGGTCATGGCGGTTGTCTGGGGCGACATCGGCATGGTGCTGTTCGTGCCGGCGGCGGTGGCGTACCTGCTGATGGCCGGCATCGGGCGGGCTGTGGCGAGGACACGGCTGGCGCGGCAGGTGGATCAGGCGATTGACGCGGAAGCAAGGCGTATGAGTCGACGAGTACAGAATTAGTGATGAGGACCGAGTTGAGTCATGTGCGTAGCCAGTCGGTTGGGCTTGCGTCGGGGAGGGTGCAGAATGCGCCCTGGTAGCCTGCCTAAACGGGGTGTAAATGGATGTTATATTGAGCGCGATGATTCAGTCCAGCACCGTCCAAACCGTTCCAGAAATTCTGAGCGCGCTGCTGTTATTTGGCGGCGCGCCGCAACGGTTTTTGCCGGCCCCGGAGCTGAAGCACGGATGGTGCGGCGGGGCCAGAGTCAAGGCCAGAGTCCGGGCAGGGTCGCGGGCATGCCGAGATCGAGGACGGAGGACTGCACGGACCTTGTTCATTTACCAGGGCGACGACTCCGCGTTCCGCGCCATCCGGCAGGCCGCGGCAGGGAAGCCCTCACCCAAGCGCAAGGCGTAAGCCTGCGTTGAGTCATCGACCATGAGCGAGTACCAGTACTACGAATTTGCCGCCATCGACCGGCCGCTCACCCGTGCCGTGATGGCGAAGCTGCGTGCTGTCTCCACGCGCGCCGTGATAACGCCATCGGGTTTCGTCAACCACTACGAGTGGGGCGATCTGAAGGCCGATCCGGCCGACTGGATGCGGTGCTATTTCGACGCCTTCGTCTATACCGCGAACTGGTGCAGTTGCCGGCTGGCCCTGCGCGTACCGCTGACTACATTTGGCAAAGCCGAGCTGAAGCCCTTCGTCACGAAACATGCCCTGACTATTGAGGCAAGCGACGACCACTGGATCTTCGACTGGGCGCTTGATGAAAGCGAGGACTACGACCGCTTCGCCGAGGAAGATGGCAGTGGCTGGATGCGACGTCTTGCGCCGTTGCGCGACGAACTGCTACGCGGCGACCTGCGGCCGCTCTACCTGGGCTGGCTGGCTGGTGCCGGCGGCGGCGAGCTCCCCGAGGGCGTGCTGGAACCGGAGGTACCACCTGGTCTGTCGGAGTTGTCCCCGCCGCAGCAGGCGCTGGTCGAATTCCTCGAAATCGATCCCGACATGCTGGCGGCTGCGATGGCTGGGAGTGCTCGCGTTTCACAGGCAGGTGCCGCAGAGACCGATCGCATCGATGCGTGGCTGGGCGAATGGTCGCTCGACGAGATGGCGGCCATCCTGAAGTTGATCGCGCAAGGCCGGGGACACGAAGCGGAACGCCGAGTCAAATCCCGCCACGCTGCCTGGCTGAAAGCGCAACGACCGTCCGCTGCACCCAGGGCGCGCAGGCGCAGCGTGGCCGAGCTTCGCGAACTCGCCAAATTGGCCTCCGGTATGCGGGTGGAGCGCGAAGCGAAGGCGTGTGCAAAGCAGGAGGCCGAAAATTTTCGCAAGCGCGAGGCACATCTGCGGCGGTTGATGGCCGACGCGGACAAGCACTGGGAGGCCATCAACGCACAGGCGCAGCGCGGTTCTGCATCCGGCTACATGCAGGCCGTGCAGGCTCTGACCGATCTGGCGGAAGCTTACGAGCTCACGTCCAGCCGCAAAGAGTTCGAGCGCGCATTGCGGCGCTTCCTGGTGCGCCATGCGACACGAGGCGCCTTGCTGCATCGGTTGACCGAAGCGGGGCTATGGTCGGGATGACAGCGGGCAGGGACGACGAACTCGTTCGGCTGCGCGCCGAGAATGCTCGGCTGGTCGGATTGCTGGACGCCCATGGCATTGCCTCGCGCATGCCCGAACCCGTCACCACCCCTGTTTCTGCCGGACAATTGAGTACAGACGAGAAGATCGCACTCTTTCGCCGATTGTTTCGCGGCCGCACCGATGTCTATCCCGTGCGCTGGGCGAGCAAGGCCGGCAAGACTGGCTATTCGCCGGCATGTGCCAACGAATGGCGTGCGGGTGTTTGCGAGAAGCCGCGTATCAAGTGCGCTGATTGCGACCGCCGGCTGCTCGTGCCGCTGACTGACCAGACGATCTACGACCATCTCTCGGGTCGGCATACCGTCGGCGTGTATCCACTACTGGCTGACGATAGCTGCCACTTCCTCGCGGTGGATTTCGACGATGCCGATTGGCGCAGCGATACCCGGGCGTTCGCACTATCCTGTCGCGAACTGGGAGTTCCGATTACGCTGGAAATTTCGCGCTCCGGCAACGGCGCTCATGCGTGGGTGTTTTTCTCGACTAAGGTCTCGGCGCGGGATGCGAGAAGGCTCGGTACTGCCGTCATCAGCCACACCTGCGCCCGCACCCGACAACTGCAGCTCACGTCCTATGACCGGCTGTTCCCGAATCAAGACACGATGCCAAAAGGCGGCTTCGGCAACCTGATCGCACTACCGCTGCAGAAGTCACCTCGCGAGAATGGCGGCAGCGTGTTCGTGGATGACGCGCTACGGCCGCACCCTGACCAGTGGGCCTTCCTGGCGTCGGTGCAGCTCATGGCGCCGCACGATATCGAACCGACGATCCTGCGCGCCACCGGCTGCGCGCATCCGCTCGATGTTACCTTCATCACTGAGGAGGATCAGCAAGAGCCGTGGAAACGCACGGCGCAGGCTAAGCAGCGACTGCTCGGCCCGATGCCGGCATCGCTGACCGTAACCATGTCCAACCTCCTCTACTTCGACAAAGCGCAGCTTCCGCAACCGCTGGCGAACCGCCTGATCCGGTTGGCGGCCTTCCAGAACCCCGAGTTCTACAAGGCGCAGGCGATGCGCCTGCCGGTGTGGGATGAGCCACGGGTGATCGGTTGCGCCGAGAATTTCCAGAACCATATTGCCCTGCCGCGCGGTTGTCTCGATGCCGCCAGGGAACTTCTGCGCGACAACGGCATTCGCTGCGAACTGCGCGATGAATGCTTTGGCGGCGAACGGCTGGACGCGTGTTTCGTCGGAACGTTGCGGTCAGACCAGGAGGCGGCGGTTGCCGCAATGCTCCGCCACGACACGGGAGTCCTGTGCGCGCCGACCGCGTTCGGCAAAACCGTCACGGCCGCGGCGCTGATCGCCCGGCGCGGCGTGAACACACTGGTGCTGGTGCATCGTACCGAACTGCTCAAGCAGTGGCAGGCGCGACTGCAAACCTTCCTGGGCGTTGGCAAGGGCGTGATCGGCACCATCGTGGGCGGCAAAGCCAAGCCCACCGGCAAGATCGACATCGCGGTGATGCAGTCGCTCTCTCGGCAGGGTGAGACCCGCGAACTCGTGGAGAACTACGGGCACGTCATCGTCGACGAGTGCCACCACCTCTCGGCATTTTCATTCGAGGCCATCCTGAAGCGGACCAAAGCCAAGTACGTACTTGGGCTCACCGCGACGCCAATCCGGCGCGATGGGCGACAACCGATTATCTTCATGCAGTGTGGGCCGACCCGACACACCGCAGCGAAGCCGGCGGGCGCGCCGCAGACTTTGGAGGTGGTCCCCCGCTACCTGGCAACTCGCCTCGATCTCGCTGCCGACGCCGCTATCCAGGATGTGTTCCGGTATGTCGCCAGTGACGCCAGCCGCACTGCGGCGATAGCGGACGAGATCGCTATCGCCTTCGAGCAAGGGCACAAGGTGCTGGTACTGACCGAGCGCACCGAACACCTTGACGCCATTGGCGCGGCGTTGGCGAACCGCGTCCAGACGCTATTCACGCTGCACGGCCGCATGTCGAAGAAGCAGCGAGCGGCAGTGGTCAGCGAACTGGATGCCCAGCCACCCGACGCGCCCCGCGTGCTGCTGTCCACCGGCAAGCTGGTCGGCGAAGGTTTCGACCACCCGCCGCTCGACACCCTGGTGCTGGCCATGCCGATTTCGTGGAAGGGCACGCTACAACAGTACGCCGGTCGATTGCACCGCGAGCATGCGAACAAGACCCGCGTGCGCATCATCGACTTCGTCGACGCCGGCCACCCAGCCCTGTTGCGCATGTGGCACCGGCGCCAACTCGGGTACCGGGCGATGGGTTACCGGATTCCGGCCGCCCCGGTCAGCTACAATCTGGACTTCGACGCGGCGATGCCAGACCATACCGCCGCCATCTCAGAAGCGGGTATGAAAGCGGGTACGAAATGAAGACGGAAGTGCGAATCATCAATAGCGGCGCGGCTTTCCGCCCGGTCTTCCGGTTTAACGTCTGAAGCGCAGCAATCGGGTGGCGGTGCACGAAAATTTTCGGCGGGAACGCTCTCGACATAATCGGGCAACCTGCACATGACGCTTCAGGACATGGCGCGAATGATCGGCCTGGCGGC
>Ga0307377_10002267_pt1 | contig 22917 bp, 14 predicted proteins | sample TR3MG_FD_202535 | JGI IMG/M metagenome (GOLD analysis project Ga0307377, IMG submission 202535) | Soil microbial communities from Risofladan, Vaasa, Finland - TR-3 | ecosystem: Environmental > Terrestrial > Soil > Coastal area > Acid sulfate soil | place: Finland: Risofladan, Vaasa | collected...
TTGGCAATAGGAAAGAAAGAAACTCATGAGCCAAATCTTTTGCTTTTGGAGCAAAAGGCTCGCTAAAAGGGCTTAAGTAAATAAAAGACGGGAACTTTTTCATTTTATAGATGGGGGAGATATCAACGCACCGACCAGACCAGATACGGTTAATCTTTTCTTGGGTCTTGGAGAAATGGCAATACACACATCCGTACTCGCAGCCTATGGTGAAATCCACGCCGGACATTTCAACGCACGGCACATTATAAGGCTGGCTGATAAATTTGACCTTGGGCTTTGTTAAGGCTCCTTTCAACACATCCAAATCTCTCTTTTTGAATCTGATAAAGCATATACCGTATGTGAATTTTCTCTGTTGAACTAGCCGTCTGTCCCAGATAACTTTGAATGCCGTTTCTATTGTCTCTTTGGGAGAAATCTCTATTTTCGCCTGTGACTTAGACAGAGGCAGCGGTTTATCCAAAACAAATCTTAAACCTGTCTCGCTTAAATCAACAACCTTTCCAAAAAATTCGGGAGTTATGCGAATCGGAAGTTTGACCGTTACTCTTGGAAACTGTCTTTTCTCTTTTTTCATGCCCGAAACCCCTGGAGATTCTCTTCTGTCAGAAGTATCTCTTATTTTTATAAGCCTGCCGACTTAGATAGGTCTGATTTGTGGAATATTGAGGGTCTTTCTCCTCATGCGTGGCCAAAAGGCCCAGAGCCAAATGGAAAAATACTAACCCTTTTGACCTACTGATTTCAACACTTGAAGATTATATTAGTTTTTGCGAAATGCGTCAAGAAGGAAATTGCAGGCTTGTTGAGATTGCAGGGAGCAAGCCAAGAAGTTATTTTTAAGATTCTTTCTTTGCCGGGAATATTCTTTCTGCATTTGGTCATTTGAATGGTAAAAGAGTTGACGAATTTCTATTTTACTTGATTTTTGCATGAAGTTTAGATATAATATTTTCGCAATCCCGCGTGATTAGGAGGGTTGTGCATGGTTTCTGGCGGCGTAGCTCAGTCTGGTTAGAGCAGGGGAATCATAATCCCTGTGTCGTAGGTTCGAATCCTACCGCCGCTACCAGAAAACTATAATCTTGTTTTTATAAAAGAGTCCGCATTGGCGGGCTATTTTTATCGAAAAATGGTTTTCCCCAAAGTTAAAAAGATAATAGAAAGATATAATATGTTTTCTCCTGGAGATAGAGTCCTGGTAGGGGTCTCCGGAGGACCGGACTCGGTCTGCCTCTTACATATCCTGAATAGATGCCGAAAAGATATGGCTTTATCCTTGCACGTTGTACACATCAACCATGGAATAAGAAAGAGGGAATCGAAAAGAGAAGAAAAATTCGTAAGTCATTTGGCTGGCAGGATGGGCCTACCTATTACTGTGAAATCATTAGATGTTCCATCTTACGCTAGAAGGAAGAAGCTGACGGTTGAGGAAGCGGCAAGGGATATGCGTTACAGTGCCTTGGAGCAATTAGCCGGGAAACTGAATGCTAAAAAGATTGCTCTGGGACATACTGCTTCAGACCAGGTAGAGACAGTGCTAATGCACCTTTTGCGCGGTAGTGGTCCTCAAGGGTTATCTGGAATTCCCCCTGTGAGAAAATTGGGTAGCACTGCAGTCGTCCGTCCTTTAATAGAAGTAAATAGAGAAGAAATTTTGAACTATTTAAAAAAGAATAAGCTGACATTCTGCTTAGATTCGTCAAACAGAAAAACTGAATATTTTCGTAACAGGATAAGGTTAAAGCTTCTTCCTCTTTTGCGAAAGAACTATAATGAGAACATTGATGGAGCACTTCTGCGCTTGTCAGAAATTTTGAAAGAAGAGAATGCCTATTGGGAGAGAGTGGTGGAGAGAGTTCTTGGCAAAGTAGTCTCCTGGGAGGCAGAGAAAATTTTGATTGATTTCAAGAGGTTTTTAAGATATAATGTAATTGTTCAGAGAAGGGTTTTGTACAGGCTTTTTGGGGGAATTGTAAGTCTAAGCCAGATAGAGGCGATAAGGAGTTTAGCTCAAAAGAGCTCTCAGGGAAAAAGAGTTTATCTGGGTAAGAGGTTCAGTGTCAGGAAAGAGGGCGATTTTCTGATATTTTCATCTTCTCCTGAGCGAAGGTTTAAAAAATTTAATTATCCCCTCAGAGTTCCTGGCAAAAACGAGATTGAGGGGCTTGACTTAACGCTCAACACCAGAATAGTAGATTTTCGTCCTGTTTCGGATAAGGGAGCCAATACTGCCTATTTCGATGTAGATAAGATAAACTTCAAGAAATTACTACTGAGGAATAGACGGGAGGGAGACCGGTTTAGACCTTTTGGGTTGAGGGGTACCAAGAAGCTTAGTGACTTCTTTATCGATAGGAAGATACCGAGACGTCTGCGGGACAGGGTTCCCCTTCTGGTAGAGGGAGAGGATATTCTCTGGGTGGTGGGGATTCGCCGAGCGGATAAGGCAAGGATTACCGAAGATACAAAAAAGATTTTGGAAGTTCGAGTTTTACGGGAGGAAGAATATTGAGTGATTTAAAGAAGGGTTTAAATATGAATAAATTTTTGAAGGGTTTGTCTCTCTGGCTAATTATTATTCTGGTGGTTATGCTTTTTGCCCGATTGATGAGACCACAAGAATATAAGGAGATAGGTTATAGTGAATTCAAAAGCTATCTGAGGTCGGGTCAGGTAGTGGAAGCTTTAATCAGCGAGGCGATAATTAAAGGAGAATTCAGGAATGAAACGGGAGAGCCGGTTAAATTTAAGACTGTTCCTGTGGAGGACCCTAAGCTTGTGGAAGAACTGGAGGCCTATGGAGTTAAATACAAAGGTGAAGTTAAGAGAAACTGGTTCTCTGTTATTCTTTTCAATTTTGGACCGATTCTCCTGTTTGTTTTTATCTGGTTTATGTTGATTCGTTCGATGCAGTCTGGTGGGAAGCAGGCTATGTCTTTCGGCAGAAGCCGGGCAAAACTTACGGACCAGAGTAAACTGAGGGTAACTTTCGCTGATGTTGCCGGGGTAGATGAGGCTAAAGAAGAACTTCAAGAGATAATTGCCTTTTTGAAGGACCCAAAAAAGTTTCAGAAACTCGGGGGAAAAATTCCCAAAGGAGTCCTCCTTTACGGAGTTCCGGGCTCGGGCAAGACACTTTTAGCCAAGGCAGTGGCAGGTGAGGCAGGGGTGCCTTTCTTCAGTGCCAGTGGCTCTGAGTTTGTGGAGATGTTTGTGGGAGTAGGGGCATCGAGGGTGCGCGACCTATTCAATCAGGGAAAGAAAAGTGCCCCTTGCCTCACGGGTGATACTCGTATTGTTTTAAGTGATGGTCGTCAATTCACTATCGGAGATATGTACAATAAGAATATGGTAGATACATCAGTTCCGGCTATGACCGAGGGATTTAAAGTGGGTGAAGCGAAAGTTCTAAAAATAACCCGAAAGCAAGCTAATCTTGTGTACAAAATAGACACTGTTCATACGAGAATAGAAGCTACTGGCAACCATCTATTCCCGGCATTGAAAGGGGGTAGATTGGAATGGATAAGAGCCGACGAGTTACAAGATGGGGATTATCTTGCCGCTCCCCGAAAGATAAAGGTCTCTTCCTCGCAATTTGAATGTATCGATTTTCTGCCTTCCCAGACCCGCTTGTATCTGGAAGATCCCCGAGGGAAAAGAAGAGCGCGTTTTGTAAGGGTTAAAGATGTTAAGAAGAATGAATTGAATTTTCAAGAAATTAAAGCCTTTACGATAGGCAGAGGAGGATGGACGGATTCGACTATTTTTAAGATGCCCGAGTATTTAAATGAAGAATTAACCTACCTTACGGGACTTATATTTTCAGATGGGCATATAGGAAATCGCCATCTCCGATTTTATAATACAAATGAACACTTGCATAAGTTATTGACGAAAATTGTAGAAAAGAATTTTGCATACAAGACCCAAGAATACAAGTACACTAATTGCTGGACAACCGATATCAATAACAGCTTGATAAGACAACTGGTTCGAAATATTCAGAATAATATCTTGAGGCTTCCGGAAAAATTGATTGCTGCTTGGCTAAGTGGAGTTTTCGATGGCGATGGATGCGTAAGTGGGGAAGGGAATGACCCTAAAGCGACTATCAGTGCCTGGAATGAGGCGTCAAATAGGTTAATAAGGGATGCTTTGCATCGAATTGGGATAGTTCCTTATTTGCCGCGTCATTTCACAGGCAATATTGAGATTACCGGGAAGAAAAGTCTTTCGCTCTTCTTGGAAAGAGTTTTCCCTCAACATCCAGAAAAGCTCAAGCGATTGCAAAATCTAAATCTGTCTGGATTATCTTTCTCCAGATTAGATGTAGTTCCTGTAGGTGAGCTTCTCCATCAAGCGAGTAGGTCAATAGAAATGGGGCAGAGACAGTTTGTTAAAACAGGTCGATATAGAGGCCACTATGTAAGTCGCTATGAAAGGGGGGTAGGTGCTCCTGCAAGTACTATCATTCAAGATATAGTTGATGAAATTGACCAATGGCGGCAGAAGGCAGGTAAATCGATTACAGAAGAACTGGTTAGTTTAAAACAGTTAGTTTTTGGTGAAGTTATGTGGTCAAGGGTGACGAAAATTGAAAAAATAAGTAAAGAAGTAAATGTATATGATTTATGTTTAGACCGATATCACAATTTCGTTGCTAATAATATATTTGTCCATAATTGTTTACTCTTCATTGATGAGCTTGACGCTGTTGGCAGGCATAGGTTTGCCGGCATTGGAGGCGGACACGATGAGCGGGAGCAGACTCTCAATCAGCTTTTGGTGGAGATGGATGGATTCGATACTAGGGAGGGTGTAATTCTCATTGCAGCGACCAATAGACCGGATGTCCTCGATCCAGCACTTCTCCGACCGGGAAGGTTCGACCGGCATATAATGGTACCCAATCCCGATTTGAAAGGACGCGAGGAGATACTGAAGGTGCATACCCGCAACATAAAACTGGGTCCGGAAGTTGATTTAAAGGTTATCGCCAGAAGGACTCCAGGATTTGTGGGTAGCGATATAGCCAATCTGGTTAACGAAGCTGCTCTTCTGGCAGCTCGGGAAGACAAGAAGGCAGTAGAAATAAAAGAGTTTGAGGAAGCAATCGATAGGGTTATTGCCGGTCCGCAGAGGAAGAGCAGGATGATTTCTGAAAGGGAGAAGAAGATTATTGCCTATCATGAAGCCGGACATGCTCTGGTGGCAAAACTGATTCCCGGCACAGACCCCATCCATAAGGTCTCAATTATTCCTCGGGGACCTGCTTTAGGATATACCCTGCAGCTTCCTCTGGAAGATAAGTATTTGTCTACTAAGACTGAAATTATAGATAAGTTGACTGTTTTCCTGGGAGGCAGGGCAGCTGAAGAGTTGACTTTTAATGAATTAACTACCGGTGCTGAAAATGACCTCCACCAGGCAACTGAGATTGCCCATAAGATGATCTGCGAATATGGAATGAGCGACAAGCTCGGACCATTGACTCTCAGGAAAAAAGAGGCTGAGATATTTTTAGGTCGAGATTTCACTAAAGAGAAAGCCTATAGTGAAAAAACAGCACAAATGATAGATGAAGAAGTAAAGAAAATTATGGAAGATTGTAGAGACCGGGCTAAAGACATTTTGAAAAAGAACAAGGCTAAACTGGATAGATTGGCTAAAGCACTAATAGAAAAGGAAATACTTGTGGGAGAAGAAGTGGAAGAGATATTGAAACACGGGGAAAAAGTTTCTGCAAGCGAAAAGAAGAATGGAACTAAAGATACAACTAAAAAGAGTGGAGAGTGATGGATAGGAAAAAAATCGAGAGAGCTGTAAAAATGATCTTAGAGGCAATTGGAGAGAATCCCTTAAGAGAAGGGCTGAAGAGGACTCCTCAACGTGTTGCCGAAATGTATGAAGAAATTTTGGCTGGTTATTTAAAGACGCCAGCCAAGGAACTTAAAGTACATTACGAGAGAGAAAACTATGAAGAGATAGTTCTGGTGCGGGACATTCCCCTCTACTCTATGTGCGAGCACCATATATTACCTTTTTTTGGCAAAGCTCATGTGGCTTATATGCCTCACAAAGATAGAGTTGCCGGGCTGAGTAAAATCGTTCGAGTGGTGGAAATTCTTGCTCGCCGGCTTCAAGTACAGGAAAGACTAACTAAGCAAATTGCCGATACTATAATGGAAGCCTTGACTCCCCAGGGAGTGTTAGTGGTGATTGAAGCTGAACATTTTTGTATAACTATGCGGGGGATAAAGAAGCCAGGTTCGTTAGTAATGACCTCAGCAATGCGAGGTATATTTCTGAAAGACGCCCGTACCCGTAATGAAGCAATGGCCTTAATTAGTAAATAATATCGTGGATTTCTCACGAAAGCAAGGTTCCAAAAAACTCTGGATTCCTTGCGAAAGCAAGGTCATTCCTCCCTTTCGGGAGGACTCCAAATTGATAGAAATTGAATTCCTCGAGTAGTTCTTGCCCTCCATTACAGGCCACTATTAAATAGAAAAGATAACAAAAGCAATTTAATAATTTGTACCGGTATAGGTAGAAACGAGTTCATAAAATGTCTGGAAGTCAAGTGAGAGTTATTAGTATAGACGATTCTCCTTCCGCTCGCTCAGAAATGGGAAAGATTGGCGTACATGAGACGGGTGTCAGGATAATGGAGAAAAAGGCGTTTTTCTACTCAATTAAAGTAGAAAATGTTAAGAATCAAGCTGCTAATATTATCAAACAGGAAATGTTATCGTTGGGAGGGGAAACAGCAGTTTCCCGTGATGTTTTGAATTTCTCCAGAAAAAAGTCGGATGTTTTACTTTTAGGTACGGAGAAGCAGTTCAGAGAGTTAATAGTTAAGCTTAGCCGACAACCTTTCGCTCTTCCACTTCTCAGTCAAGAAATTAAGAAGGTCCTTTCAAATTATCAGAAGAGAGATTTTAAATTAAGTTCTAAAGGACACACTCTTCAATTAGGCAAGAGGACGTTAATTATGGGAGTTCTAAATGTAACTCCTGACTCTTTTTATGATGGTGGAAGATACAGCAACTTGAGGAAAGCAGTGGAACGTGCTTTAGAGATGGTAGAAGAGGGCGCGGACATTATTGATATCGGTGGGGAATCGAGCCGTCCCGGAGCAAATTCAGTAGAAGAAAAGGAAGAATTAGAGAGGGTGATTCCGGTAATAAAGAAGCTCTCATCCAGAATTAGGGTGCCCGTCTCCATCGACACTTATAAATCAGGGGTGGCAAAAAAGGCTATTGATGCGGGAGCAAGTATAGTTAACGATATTTCCGCATTACGTATGGACGAAAAGATGGCTAAAGTAATAGAAAGTAGTGGAGTTCCTGTTTGCCTGATGCATATGCAGGGTACTCCGCGGAACATGCAAAGAAATCCCAGATACAAGGATGTGGTAAGCGAGATATTCGCTTTCTTGAGAGAAAGGATAGATTTTTGTGAACAGGCAGGCATTGACATTGAAAAGACTATCGTGGATCCAGGAATTGGATTTGGCAAGACCGTCCTGCATAATCTGGAAATTTTAAAGAAGCTCGACCAGTTCAAATCCCTGGGCAGACCGATTATTATTGGGGTTTCCAGAAAATCCCTTATAGGGAAAGTCCTGCAGTTAGAGCCTGAGGAGAGATTGGAGGGTTCTCTTGCTTCAGCGATATGGTGTATGACCAAGGGAGCAAGTATTCTCAGGGTTCATGACGTTAGAGAGACAAAGAGGGCAATAAAGATGGTTGAGGCAATAGCCCAAGCTTAAATAAGAAACCATTGTGGAAGGGGTAACAGTCGTGTAGGGGCGACCCGCTGTGGTCGCCCGATGCACAGGATGATTCACATTATGTAGGGGTTCGATTTATCGAACCCTGAGGAACGGGCTCAATGAATTGAGCCCCTACAATTATGGTAATAAGAACTGTTGCGAAAGGAGAAGAACATGGCAGGAAATATTGAGGTTAGAGAAGTAAAAACTAAGAAGGAGTTAAGGGATTTTATGAAATTTCCCTGGAGGGTTTATCAAAATGACCCTTATTGGGTGCCACCATTAATTAAGGATGTAAAACTTATTTTAAGTGAAAAGAACCCTTTCTGGCAACATGCGGAGAAGGAGCTTTTCCTTGCCAGAAGAGATGGCAAATTAGTGGGGAGGATTTCCGCCATAATTGACCATAACTATATAAATTTTCAGAAGGAAAAAATGGGGTTTTTTGGGTTCTTCGAGTCCCTGGAAGATTATACAATTGCCGAAAATTTGTTTAACAGGGCAAGGGAATGGCTAAAAGGGAAAGGAATGGAAAAAATGGCTGGTCCAATGAATCCTTCTACTAACGACGAAGTGGGTGTTCTTATAGAAGGATTTGACTCCAGCCCTTACATTTTGATGACTTACAATCCAGAGTACTATATCGATTTTATGGAAAGATATGGTTTAGTTAAAGGAATGGATTTCTTTGCCTATTTGATAGAGGTAGATAAGGCTCCCTTAGAAAGATTGGAAAAAGTGGCAAAGAAAATAAGAGAGAAAAATCCGGATGTTAAAATTCGACAAGGCAATCTAAAAGCATGGGAAAACGAAGTGGAAAATGTTCGTACAATCTATAATAATGCCTGGGAAAAAAACTGGGGATTCGTTCCCTGGACAAAGGAGGAGTTCTACACTGAGGCTATGAAGCTAAAGTCTTTTCTCGTGCCCGGGACAATTCCCATGGCTGAAGTAGATGGTAAGCCAGTAGGAATGTTAATTACGGTTCCTAACTATAATGAGGTTACTAAAAGGATGAACGGGAAGTTGAATCCCTGGACTATTCTGAAATTCCTATGGTACAGGAAGAAGATTACTACTCAGCGCTTACCAATTATGGGGGTAGTAAAAGAGTATCAGAAGAGAGGAATTGAGACCCTCCTTATATTGGAAGGATTGAAAGGTTGCCGGAGGGTAGGTTATAAATATTGTGAGTCTTCATGGGTGCTGGAAGATAACATCTTAACCCAGCGAGCAGCCGAAATGATGGGTGGTAAATTATACAAGAAGTACAGGGCATATCAGACCAATATTTGAAAGCATTAAGATTTAAGAAGACTTAATCCGATATTTTGAATTGCTCTTATACCATTTCACTGTTCTTTCCATAGCTTCATCCAGAGAGACTCTTGGTCGGTAGCCAAGGTTAGTCCTCGCTTTTTCTATACTGAAATGGTAATCCTTACCCGCAATGGCTATTCTGTAGCGAGTTATTATAGGTGGCTTCTCTGACCTGAACAATTTTAAGGTTGCCTCACAGACAGCCGCGGCAGAATAGGCTACAGGGTAAGGGACAGAGAACAGAGGTCTTCTCACGCCGAGCTTCTCGGCAATCTTGTCAAAGTACTCCTTCCAGGTGATTTCCAGCCCGTCGGTGATAATGAACGTTTCTCCTACTGTTTCCTTTCTGTTTACGGCAAGTAGAATGGCATCTATGAGATTTTCAACATATGTGGGACAGGTTAAAGGTCTTCCTCCACTAATGTAGACCATCTGTCCCTTCTCTATGAGTTCTGCCATTTTTACAAAAGTTACTCGGTCTCTTGGCCCAAAAACATTCCCCGGCCTGATAATCAATGTGGGTAAACCCTTTTCTCTATGGTATCTATTTACCAAATCCTCTGCTTCCTTTTTGGTTATGCAGTAGGGAAAGATGGTAGCTGTCTTCGGAGAATCCTCTGTAGCATCGCGGAAGCCTCTAAAACCATGAACCGCAGCAGAACTGATAAACACGAATCTTTTGACTCCAGATTTAAGTGAGCTTTCCATAAGGTTCTTGGTACCTTCTACGTTTACTTTTCTAAATAGTTCTATTGGTCCCCAATCGGATGCCCGTCCTGCCACATGGTATACTATATCAACTTCTTGAGTAGCTTTATCTAATAACGCTTTATCTGATAAATCTCCAGAGAATAATTTTACTTTTAACCCTTCAAGGAAAGATAAATCACTGGTCTTCCTCACCAGGCCCGATACTTCTTGACCCTCGGCGATTAGGCGTGTTGCCAGATTGCTTCCAATAAAACCATTTATTCCAGTAATAAAAGCTCTCATATCAGAAAAAGGTGACAGGTACTTTTTTCTCTGCCGTCATAAATATTGTACCTGTCACTTTTTTTGCACTCACCTCTTTTACAGGATGGTTACGAATAGGTCCGTGAAGACTCCTATACAGGAATGGATTATTAAGGGATACAGTATAGACCGGGTTCGTAAAGCAAGGTAGCCCAATACTATTCCCAGAACTATTGACCCTAAGAATTCCGACTCTGGCTTATTAAAATGCAAGAGAGCAGAGGGAATAACTTGCAGTAAAATTGCATAGGTATCACCGAATTTTTCCCTCAATCCAAATAGCATGTATCCTCTAAAGAAAAACTCCCAGCCCACATAATATAGCAAAACATAAGAAAATTCATACAATAAGAAGACCGAAGCATTATCCTGGACCAGTTTTGATAGTGGGTATTCTGCGCGAACCTGGGGCATATGTGAGGCCAGAAATATTATGGGAGTTACAATAAGAGGAATAGTTATAATAATAAATCGTAATCCATATCTTTTATCTCCCAATGACAGTCCGTAATTTTTAAGTTTCTCCTTGAAAACCAATTTTATGATTATTAAAGGAAAGAGAAAAAACAGAACAAGTGTAGCCAAAAATTGGTAAACGTAACGATATATGTCGAAATAGTACAAACTAGAAAGATGAGAAAAATATCGCGCAAATGCCTCGTCCATCCCATGGTAGATGTAGACTAATAAAATCACGGGGACAGAAAGGAGCAGAATTTTTATTTTCCAATCCCCTTCTTTTAAGGTTTCGATGAATCTCAATCTTCCTCCCTTATTAAGCAGATTTTGTCTCGGGCAAAATTACCTGAATAGCCTGAGGACAGATTTCGAACTTTTGAGGGAGAGTGCCCATAATTTCTCCATCAACCTGTATCCACACTTCCTTGGGAGCATTGATCTCTATCTTCTTTGCCTTAGTATATTCCACATCCTTAAAATAAATATGGCGTCCTCTCAAAACGCCCAAAACATGACGAAGAACATCTCTTCTTCTACCTTTTTTAAATATAATAACGTCCAGATAGCCATCAGCCATGTCGGCTTCAGGAGCAATTATGGAAGATACACCGTAGAAACTCCCGTTGGAGATGATGGCCTCAAAACCTCGACAGGAAGAACCGTCCAGTTTAATAGAAAGTTCAATTCTCTGGTGCTTAATCAACACACCCACACCTGCTACTAAATGAGCAGGAATTCCCCCTAAGGTTCTTACCAGGTTAGGATTCAGTGATTTAATTACCGAAGCCTCGTATCCTATTCCTGCCATGGAAACAAAATAGCGGAAAGAATTGCCACTCCCCACTTTACCTAAGTCGATTTTCCTTACATATTTTTTAAGAACAATTTCACAGGCTTGGATAGGGTCAAGGGGAATACCTGCAGAAAGCGCATAAATATTACTTGTACCGCAGGGAACAAATCCTATAGGAAGGGAACTGTGGGAAGAAACCACTCCATTAATTACCTCATTTAAAGTCCCATCGCCTCCACAGACCACAATCAGGTCATACTCTTCCCGGCTTACTTTCTGAACTTCCTGAAAGGCACTATTTTTCTCTTTAGTTATAGCTAAACTAAGTAGATTATCCCTTCCCAGAATTTCTCTAATTCTGGGAAGGTAAGTTTCTACTTTCTTGCCACCAGATAAAGGATTTACAATTAATTTCATTCTCATAATAGCAAATTTCCTTACTTTACTTTGACCAAAGTATATCAAAATGCTATCACTCGGTCAAGGCAAAACTATTCTAAAGAAGTCTCTTAAAAACTGTCGTTTTTCTGCGTATTGCTGTTTTTTCCCTTGCGTTTTTGGAGAATTTGCAGTAGACTAAAAGATAGGGATTCCTATGCTTTTCGCAAGAAGCCAAGCGATAAGCAGGCATATCTTGATACAAAAATGAAAAACATAAAGATTTATTTATTATTATTTTTATTTCTCGCCATTTCTGTCCCGCATTGCTGGGCCCTTCCTGACTTGACTGTCTCTAACATCCTGTTCAGTGAAGATTACCCTGACTCAGGTGAAGTATTCACTATTTCAGCAACTGTGCGTAACGATGGCACCGGCTACTCTGAACGAGTTTTTACCAAGAATACTGAAGAGATGGAACCAGAACTGTATCAAGTTGAATTAAGTTCCGATGTTTGGCTAGCTCAATCGTTCCAATATACAGAGGATGTTAAGTTAACAGGTGTAAGTCTTTATATAAAAGATATTGGCGTTGATGATTCATTAACTGTAACCATTGAGACAAATACAGCAAGCAATGTACCAAGCGGCTATGAGATTGCCTCAAGCACAGAAAATAGTAGTGACCTATTTTGGTATTGGATTGATTTTACCTTTCCCGAATTAGTTCCTTTATCAGGAGGTGTTACCTACTGGATAGTAACGCACAATTATGCTGTGGGTGGCTCAGATGGGTATTCAGTAATACAGACATCTCATAACTGTTATGGTAACGGCATAGAGGTTTACTCATCTAATCAGGGAGATATATGGACAGAATGGCAGAAACGCGATTTGCTGTTTAAAGCATATCGCTCCACAACAACTGTGGTTAAATTCTATGATGGCGACCCATCTTTAAATAAACTAATTGGTACAGACGAAGTATCTCCAGTTCCAGGGGAAGGAGGAAGTGTAACTGCATCCATCTCCACCTCTACTACTGCTGGGTCTCCTGATATTTATGCCTATGTAAATCCAGATAATTATATTGTTGAACAGGATACAACTAATAATAAAGCTTATAAAACAATTTATGTAGATTTTCCCAGAGTTATAAGTGCGGAAACAATTGATAATGACCTTGATGGCTGTATAGATGCTTATCATATTGTTTTCGATGAGAATGTAAGAGATTCTGCTACTGAATTCAATCTGGCAGGTTTTACAGTTGAAGGTCATAGTATCATAGGAGTGCTTACCACTCTGGCAGATCATCCGGATGTGTTAGATGACGATGATATTTACCTGTGCTTTACTGAAAGTGGAGACCCGGATACCGGCACCCTTCCCCAAATTACTTACAGTAGCGCTACCGGGAAACTTACCGACGTGGATAATGATAATCCTTTGCTTGATATTGGTGAGGCGGATATAACGGAGGCCGATGGCACGTCCCCGGCAATCCATTCTCTCCTTTCCTCTCCACGTGATGGCGCTCTGGGTATCTCTATTGATAGCTCAATTGAGATTATTTTTGCTGAACAGATGAATGTCTACACCACAACCGGGGCCATCAAGGTGGAAACAATTGTAAATAAAGACGGGGAAACTATAACTCCCCAGGCAATTTCAGGAGACTTCTTTCCCTCTTACGACGCAATTACCCGCCGACATGAATTCATTTTTCAGCCCGTCCCTCCTCTGAAAAATAATTTTACTTATCAGGTTACGGTTAGTACAACGGCAACAGATACCAATGGTCACAATCTTGCCGGCTTTGAGTTTAGTTTTACCACTATTTCCAATTACAGGGAGTCGAATACCTTTGTATCAGACGGTAGTAAAATGAAAATAATTTTAGATGAGGGAACATTGAAAGAGGATTTCTCTGTCCAGATAAGTACCTCTCCTCTTGACGATTCTCCCAGGAAAACCAATATAATTGATGCCAATAATAAACTTGACAATGATGATGACCCATTTTCCTTTACCCTGGAACCCACTGTGGTAGAGATAGAAGCTTTCGATGCCAATGGGAATCCGATTACTGACACCTTTAAAATTCCGGCAACTATAACTTTATCTCACGAAGATAGTAATCCTGAAGATGGAATTGTTGATGGAACATCACCTCCGTTAAGAGAAGAGACATTAAAAGTATACTGGCTGGATGAGTCACATAGTCTCTGGGTGAAATTGTCAGGTTCAAAAGTTGATAGTGGGTCCAACCGCGTTTCAGCTGATACGTTCCACTTTAGCGTTTTTAGCCTTCATGGTGGTGGAACAGCCGATTTGAGCGATGCCTATGCTTATCCTGTTCCATTTATCCCCAGCCGGGGAGATACGGATATTACTTTTACAAACATATCGCCTGTATGCACGATTAAAATATATACCCTGAATGGTGAACTTGTTAGAACTATTGAACATACAAGTGGCGCAACCAGTTATTCCTGGGACGTTACCAATGATAGGGGAGATAGGCTGGGAAGTGGAGTTTGTCTTTACTTAATTAAGGATGCTAAAAATAAGAAAAAAGGAAAGTTAATAATCATCCGATAAAAATTATGAAAAGATACGTATATAAATTAATTATCTTTATTTTATTGTCCATCGGCTTTTCCCTACCGGCCTGTTTTGCTAAGGGACGGGGAACCACAGGAGCAAATTTCTTAAAGATAGATGTGGGAGCCAGACCTCTGGGAATGGGGGGTGCTTTTGTTGCTGTAGCAGATGATGTTAACACTATTTGGTGGAATCCGGCTGGAGTTGCCACTACAAAGCGTAAAGAGGTAACTTTAATGCATAATGAAATGGGTGAGGATATACGCTATCAATTCATGGCTTATAACCAGCCGGTAGGAAAACTGCGAGGAGGATTAGGGGGAAGCATATCCTATTTAAGTGTGTCCAATATTCAAGGGTATAGTCCTGGGGGGATAAAAACCAAAAAGTTAAGCACGTATGATTTAGGAATCAGTTTATGTTATGGTTTAAGAATTATTCCTTCCGTTTCCGGGGGCGTCAATTTTAAATTTATTGCAGAAAAACTGGCTGATAGGAAAGCTTCCACCTATGCGTTGGACATAGGAGGATTATGGAAGACGCCTGTTTCTGGTTTACGATTGGGATTCAATATTCAAAACCTCGGAGGAGGACTTAAGTTTATCCAGGAGAGGTCATCCCTTCCTTTAAATGGCAAACTCGGGTGTGCTTATGAATTTGAGTTCTTTGGTGCTAAATCAATTGTTGCCGTGGACGTTAATATACCGGTTGACTACAGTGTTTTTGTAAATGGTGGAGTTGAATGCAAAATATACGATTTGATTGCATTGCGCGCAGGATTCAAGTCAAAAGATGATTTGTCCAGTGGACTGCGTTTAGGGATAGGGATTGGGGGAAAAAATTTGGTAGTTGACTATTCCTGGCTATCCAGAGGAGATTTTGAGAATAGCCACCGTATGAGTGCTACTCTGCGTTTCGGCAGAGAGTATGAAGAGAGTATGATTGAAAGAGATATTAAAGAACATTTTGAGCGAGGGAAGAAATATTTCTATAATGGACAAATACTTAAGGCGCACAGGGAGTTTAAAAACATTCTTTTAGTTAGTCCGGGACATAAAGGTGCTCGAGATTTTATGAGCCGCATCGAAGTTAGCGTAGAGGAAGTGGAAGTTGCGAAGGATATCGCTAATTTCTTTAGCCTGGGAGAAAAGTATTACAAAAAAGGTGATTTAATTTCTGCGCGGGCAATGTTTGAGGATATTATTGCTCTTAATACTGACCATCAAGGAGCTAAGGATTACATCAATAGAATTGAGCAGAGGTTTGGTGAAGTCGTTAATTCCATTTTTGCAAGAGGAGTCTCATATTATGAACAGGCGAATTACTCTAATGCTCTTGATGAAATGAAAAAGGTTTTAGCCCTTAACCCAGACCACCGGGAGGCAAAAGAATATATAACTCTCATTGAGAATAAACAGAGGGAGCTGGAGAAAATCAAATTTGCCTTAAAGAAAAAACAGGAAGAAGAAAGAAAAAACAGGAAAATCTCCGCATACCTTAAAAAGGGATTGACTTATTACCAAAGGAAACAGTGGACAAAAGCAATTAAATCATTTAATGAGGCATTAGTTCTTGCTCCTGACCATAAAGCAGCGTTGGAGCATACTGTTATTTGTTACTATGAACAAGGACTTATCCTTCATGGCGAAGACAAATTGCTGGGAGCACTGCATACGTTTAACAATGTGCTCAGGTTGAATCCAGAACATGAACAGGCTCAAGAAGAGATTCTTAGAATCAATGAGGAATGTAAAGAGAAAGCCGAAGAGTACAATCGGAAAGGGCTGGTAGAGTATACCAAAGGAAATTTAAAGGAAGCGATAGAAGCCTGGGAGAATGCACTTCTTTTCCATCCTGACCTGGAGACAGCTCAAAAGAATCTGGAAAGAGCCCGAAAGGAAATAGAGAAATGAAATTAAGAACAAAGTTTTCTTTGTTAAACAGTATTTTAATCATTGCTGTCATTTTGGGAGTAAGTATTTTTCTTTTTATTGCTGAGAAGCGGCTTCTGATTCAAGAAATGGAAAAAAGCCAAACGAATATTATTAAAGGACTGGCTCAAATTGGCAAGGAATCTCTCATTACCAATGATGAAATACTGCTCATAAACTATGTAAACCTTGTAGAGAGAACCAGAGGAGTAATGTACGCAATGGTGACCGCTCCTCAGGGTAAAATTCTTGCCCATACTGACGTCGACCTTTTAGGAACCATTGCCAATGATACTATTGCAATAAAAGCCCGTTCATCAGATGAACTTGTTACTCAATCGTATGTTGATAAGGAAAAACAAAACATATTAGACATTGCTTTACCTATTTTTATTGACCAGAACAAAATGGGGATTGCTCGCATTGGGTTTTCTCGGGATAGTTTACACGAAATAGTAGAGGAAACCTTAAGAGAAACCCGTAGAAGAATTTTTGGTGTAGCAATAGTAGTTTTAATCATCGGTTTTATTGGGGCCATAATTCTTGCTCAGATGATGACCAGACCAATTAAACAGATGGCAAAAGGAGCAGAATTAATCGGTCAGGGAAAACTTGATACTACAATTGTAGTCAAAAGCAATGATGAACTTGAAAGTTTAGCCAGAGACCTTAACAAGATGTCCAGCCAACTAAAAGAAATTGACCAATTGAAAAAAGACTTCCTTGCCAGCGTTACTCATGAGTTAAAGTCACCATTAACTTCACTAATTATGTATGTTGACCTCTTTTTGGAAGGGGCAGCGGGCGAGTTAACCGAGAAAGCAAAAAAGTTCTTGAAAATTATGGAAAGGAGTAGCAAGCGCCTTTCCCGATTTATTGATGACCTGTTAGATATGGCAAAGATTGAACGGGGTAAGATGGAGATAAAAAAGGAGCCTCTAGAAATTCTTCCAATAGTTTCAGAAATAGCAGAGCTTATAAAACCTCAGGCTGATGAAAAAGATATTGAAATAGCAATGAATATTCCAGACAACTTGCCTTTAGTCTTTGTTGACGGGGATAGAACCCGGCAGATTATCACCAATATTCTCAGCAATTCGGTAAAGTTTACCCCGGAAAAAGGAAAGATATCAGTTAACATCCAAGATGAAAAAGAGCATTTTCAAGTGAGTATTAGCGATACAGGAATAGGTATTCCGCCGGAGCAGATAGGGAAGATTTTCGATAAATTTGAACAAGTTAAAGAAGTAAGAGAAAGAGTAAAAGGACCAAGAGGGACTGGTTTAGGTTTGGCGATTGTGAAATCCCTTGTTGAGGCTCAGGGAGGAAAAATCTGGGTAGAATCAGAGGTGGACAAAGGTTCAACTTTTTATTTTACCCTGCCAAAACAAACAACGTAGGGCATAGTTTTGTTAGGAATAGCGAAACTTGTTTCGCGATTGGTGGGCGCAGAGCTGGAGTAGCGAGACTTGTCTCGCGATTAGTTATCGCAGAGCAAGCTCTGCTACTCCTAACGCACCGCAAGCGGTGCTGCTACTCCAACTTCCGCTTTAGCGGAAAGATGTGTTAAAGTTTAAAATGTTGAAGGGAGAGGTGGTATGGCGGGTGAACGGATTTTAGTTGTTGATGATGACCCTAATATTAGAGAAGCCTGTGTGGAATATTTGAATATGAATAAGTACAATGTGGGTGAAAGTAAAAGTGGAAAAGAGTGTCTTGAACTACTTAAACAGGATAATTATCAGATTATCCTCACAGATTTAATGATGCCTGGCATTGACGGAATTGGAGTGTTAAAAGAGGTAAGAAAAGAATACCCCCAATCCGATGTAATTATAATGACTGCCTATGGGACCATCGAAAATGCAGTGGAAGCGATGAAATTAGGAGCTTACGATTATATTACAAAGCCATTTAAGATTGACGAACTGGGTTTACTGATTAATAGATGTCTGGAGAAGCAAAGGCTTGCCCGGGAGGTCGATGAATTAAAAGAAGTGGTGAACCTCTATGAAGTAAGTAAGGCAATAGGTTCACTTATGGATTTAGACCAACTGCTCTCCCGCATTATAAAATTAGCCACTGATACCTTAGGGGCAGACGGCGGGTCTATAATGTTATTTGATAAAGAAACAGGAAAACTCATAGTAAAAGCAGCCTCAGGGAGAAGGGAAGATATGGTTATAGGGAGGAAACTCAATATTGGAGAAAGGGTAGCCGGGTATGCAGCCGAGAAAAGTGAGATTGTGAAGATTGACGGAAGTATAAAGGAGGACCCACGATTTTGCAATCTTGAGCAGTTTGACGGGATACACTCAGGAATAACCATCCCCTTACTGAGAAAAGATAAGTTATTCGGTATAATCAATGTGCATAGAACAGAAAAAAAAGACGTATTTACCAAAAAGGATGTCGACCTTTTATCCATATTTGCAGCCCAGTCAGCAATTGCTATTGATAATGCGTACCTTTTCAGCACCCTGCAACAAGAGAAGGAAAAGATTGAGGCTGTTTTTAGGGGAATGGAAGATGGCGCCATTATTACCGATGCTCAACTGAATATAATTATGTTTAATTCATCAACAGAAAAACTGTTAAATGTAAAAAGAGAAGAGTGTCTGGGGAATAACCTTCTTGGATTCATTTCTGATTTTCAACCTTCAATTACCTGGAGAGAACTGGAAAAGAAAGAAGAAAAAGTGATCAATTTTGACCTGGTAAGAACGAAAGGAAAGGCTCTTTTTCTTTCTGTTGTAGCAACCAAAATCAGGAATGAAGAGGGAAAATTATTGGGCCAGATTATGGTCCTGCGCAATGTTACTGACGAAAGGAAAGAGGAAATGGTAAAGAGAAATTTCCTTAACCTTATTTCTCACAAACTGAGAAATCCCCTGACAACCATTCTTGGGTACCTTCCTTTTCTTCAGGAAAAAATGAAAGTATTAGGCGAGTCGGAAAAAGAGGTTCTGGGAGTGATAGAAAGGGAAGGACTGATTCTTTCCAGTCACGTAGATAAACTACTTATGTTTACCTTGCTTGAGCGCGAATATTTAGAAATGGAAAGAGAAAAAGTGAATGTAAAATCTCTTGTAGAGACTACATTGGAAATGATAGATACTCTCATTAAGGTTAATCAGGCAGAAGTAGAGATTGATAGTAAGTTGGATGATATTGGCCAGGTTTATGTAGATAAGTTGAAAATCCAGAATGTCATTGAAAACTTAGTGGAAAATGCGATAAAGTTTAATGATAAGAAGGGAAAAAAGGTAAAAATTAGCGGACGTTCTCTGGATGATAAGTTTATTCAAATGGAAATAGCCGATAATGGACCAGGTATTCCTTCTGAAGAACATGAAAAAGTATTTCAAAAGTTCTATCAGGTAGAAGAATATTTTACTGGCAAGGTAGAGGGGATAGGATTGGGACTGCCACTGGCAAAACGACTCGTAGAAGCTCATGGTGGGAAAATCTGGGCAGAAAGCAAATTAGGAGAAGGAAGTACGTTCTATTTCACTTTACCAAAAACAGAATGATAAATCTTTTTGGACTCCTCCCCAAAGGGAGGTGGAGTGTCAAGCGAAAGCTTGACTCAGTGAAACTTTCATTTCACACTCCAATGTTCTAAAAATGAATGATTATTGAAATTTTGTTATCCCGGGTATAACCTATCAATTCACCTGCAGGCACATTCGCCCAGTCAAATTGATAATTCTTAAGTTTAATCCCCATTCCGTAGGTTACTCCTTTAATATTGCCTGCCTTTTCATAGTAACCAAATCGTATGAAAATGTTATCTTTGAATTTGTGTTCTCCTCCAATATGTATATGCCATTGGTCATCAAGAACTTTGTTAATATCACTGGTGATAATCCAGGGATCTCTATTGTAAGAAAGACCTAATCTTATTGTTCTTGGTAAATCATCCTTTTTGATTTCTCCTTCCATCTGGAGCTTGGTTCCTACATTTAAAAGAGAACATCCCAGATTTAATCCCTTTGTAAAAGGAAATTCATAAATGAAACCAAAATCTCCAGAATACGCTGTTCCTTTGGTAGTTCCAAAAAAAGGGTCACTTTCTTTTCGGTGAATGACCTTAAATCCAAGACCCAGAGAAAGGTTTCTTATAGCCTCTTTCCCATAGGACAATGTAAATGCCCAATCTGTCCATTTCAGATTCCCTAACGTGTTACCATCGGCATCTGTTACCGGGATAGGGGTATTAAACAATAACACCCCACTTACCTCATAAGTTCCCCATCCTTTTACTGGAACTGCTAAACCAAAAAAGTTAAGGAAAGCGTCCTTTACCGCCTCACTGTACATTGCTCCGCATTGGACCGTTTTTATTTTTGCTAAACCTGCAGGGTTCCAATAGGCAGAAGTTACATCAGAATGGAGGGAAACAGAAGCTTCTCCCATTGCTGAGGGTCTGGCGCCTATTCCAAACTTTAGGAAATCAGCGCCTGTATGGATAGGGTAGGCATCCGTTCTGAATAAACAGAAGAGAAAAATCAAAAATAAAATTTTAAAAGTTAATTTAATCATTTTCCTGATCTGGTAGTCGCAAGCTTTAGCTTGCGTTAAAATTCGCAGTCTGCGGGATGTCTCATTCACAGGGCTCATAAATAATAAGACCTCTCGGTATGATATACTATATAGCAGACTTTACATACCGAGAGGCAATGTATGTCATTTCAGAATAACCATTCTTTTGGTATCGACAAAATCACCTGCTTTTAACTGATAGTGATAAATACCACGCGAAAGTCTATCACCACCATCAAAATGTTTTGAGTGAGGTCCAGCCCACTGATACTCATCGATGATGGTCGCTACCAACTGTCCACAAATGTTGTATAGTTTTAGGGTAACATGGCAATCCTGAGAAATAGTGTAGTTTATTGTTGTTGATGGATTGAACGGATTTGGATAATTCTGTCCTAAAGAACTTTTGGAAGACTCGCCTGGATCTCCTTCATCATTAGGCTGTCCAGATGAAGATGATGAAACGCACATAATCTGATACAGACAATACCCTGTCCTTTTCGTAGTGACGCTTTGTTCTACCAGGTTCAATGTGGAATCTGGCATAACTTCCCATTGGGACGTTGTTTCATTCCATCCACAGATTACGATATTTTCTGTATCCATCCCTAGAATATCTTCATTCCTGAAGAAAAGTTTCACAAGATTTCTTCCTTTAGGAACGATAAATCTGGGAGCAATTGGCTTGAGGCTTTGTTCCTCTATAGCAGTTTCCTCAAGGGTGCTTGAACCTTCATACGTGACGATGAGTGCAGGATAGCCATTGGCAAATTGCGTATCATAATCTATAAAAATCGTAACATAGTAGATTCCCTTGGCCCAATTTTCCTTTACAATTTCGGTAAAATCCCATTCATAGCCATCGCCTTCAGTAATAGGCAAGAAATAGTGTTTACCAAATCTATGCTGCTCGAGCAATCTCGACCACTTGCCATTTAAAAATTTCCTCAGCCATAATTTAATTTTCCAATCTTTCTTTCGGTAATTCATCCACAGCAGTGCCTTTACAATTCTGGAATCGGAAGATAAGTGCTTACCTAAACGGAAAATAAACGTCTTTTCTCTGGCGTTCACATGAGACCGATTTCCCGGTTCAATAACTCTTATGGTATCGACTCCAGTGAACTTTTCTCCACTTGTAAGCAATCCTTCAATGGCTATGTTAACCTCATCTCCAGGACTAAGAACATTTATTAAATCTCTTCTCTCAAACTTCGCTAATAAACAATTGTCGCTTTCTATCTCTTCCACCCTCGTTTTATCTGCAGATATCGCTTCTATGGCATCTCCATCAATTGCCGAGATTTGTACGGTATTTCCATCAATCTGATTGACATTAAACCCATCCGGCAATTCAATAGATGCAGTAATAAAGTTGCCCATACTCTTAAGGTTTACAGTCTTTGGGGTTATATTCACTGTTGCTGATATGGGTTCAGGTTCAGGTGGAGGTGGAGGTTCTTCTTGTGGAGGCTCTTCTTGTGGAGGCTCTTCTTGCGGAGGTTCCTCTCCTATAGGGGTATCTATAGGCTCGCCAAGCACCACAGCTGTGTCGGCTTCAGCAAAAGTAGTAAAAATAGATAAACCCATTATCAGGAAACAACCAATTAAAAATGGTATAAGGATTTTCTTCATTACTACCCCTCAAATAGAAAAACCGGCTTGCCTACTCTTTTAGAGTTTTTCGGCAACCCGGCTTGCATAGATCGGTATTTTCGGCAACCAGCTAGCATAGACCTCTCCCCGGTCTTTAGCCCCGTGGCTTTGCGTCCTCCGATTTCTCGAAGTTTGCCTTTATCGAATACCCATTTTCTAATACAAGTATAACACACAAATTGGTATTTGTCAACGTGAAAAAAACACAGAAAAAATTGCGCTATTTTTACAGCAAAAGCTCTAAAAATGGCCTATTTTCCTACTTAATTTTAAACTACTAATAAATATGTCATAGTGCCATTGAGGCTGTGTCATAATTAGATTTTTTGTTTGGTAGCCGCAACCTTCAGGTTGCGTTCTCGATGGGGAAATTGCGCAGGCTAAAGCCTGCGACTACCAAAATTAGGGTTACGACACAGCCTCAT
>Ga0307377_10002269_pt1 | contig 22912 bp, 22 predicted proteins | sample TR3MG_FD_202535 | JGI IMG/M metagenome (GOLD analysis project Ga0307377, IMG submission 202535) | Soil microbial communities from Risofladan, Vaasa, Finland - TR-3 | ecosystem: Environmental > Terrestrial > Soil > Coastal area > Acid sulfate soil | place: Finland: Risofladan, Vaasa | collected...
GACTTAAGTCTTTAAAAGGACTTCCAGTCCGCACTTTTTAAACGGCTTTAGCCGTAATCGCGACTTCCAGTCGCAATCGTAACCCCTGCACTTCAGTGCAGGGTCGTTGAGTTTTCCATATATTATCTGCCTCCTATATTTCGGTGCAAATACAATGTGATATTTACAATTCCATTGCGTATGTGCTAAGCTTTCAGTATCCAATTGGATATCTACCTCCTTTGTCATAGTGCGGCTGACGAAACCAGCACTATTTTAACAAAGGTAGGTAGTTTTTTCTACTCATAGCTAAAGCTTTTTGGAACCACCTGCATAGCAGGTGGTTTTCTTTAGACAATAAGATAAAAAGAGCCCACCAGGGCTCTTTTTATCATCAGACTCATCTCGATGTGAAGGGCAAAATCTTGATCCCCAAGGGGAAAGCTGTGGTGTTAAGTAAACTCGTACCCACCTGTTGTGGAGACAAGGGGAGCGCTCACTTTATAGAAGTGGGCGTCTCGCCGTTGGATAAAAACTAAACTTCGGCGATGATCTCTCCCATACGGGATATGTCGTACCCTCCAATTCCCATCACCTCATTGCGAAAAGAGGGGTATTTCAAGATACTCATCAAAGCCTGAATATGTGGCCGCTCCAGATCTTCCTGGCGTATTACTAAATCATAGCGTTCTTTATGCAGAGGGATGAAATCAAGATTGCTAAATTGCATGGCAACCTTTTCAATCCCTAAACCAACGTCTGCTTCCCCGCGTGCAACTTTGCTCGCTATGGCAAGGTGGGTCATTTCTTCATCTTCATAGCCAAGAAGATCTTTGTGACTAATTCCTGAAATTCTCAGTTGTTCATCTAACAACACTCTTGCGCCGGACCCTCTTTCGCGGTTAATAAAACGAACATCTGGTTTAGTTATATCACTCCAAGTGGTTATATTCTGGGGGTTTCCTTTGGCAACATAAAAACCTTCCATTCGATAAACCAAGTTTATGATACAAGTCGGGTGACCTGGTAACAGTCTTCGAACATAGGGGGTGTTATATTCGTTGGTATCGCTATCCCATAAATGTGCAGTAACAACGTTCGCAAGGCCACGGTAGAGGGCCATGAGCCCGTCAATGCTTCCAATATAGCGCCGTAAGAAGTTAACCTGCGGAAATTGTTTCTCCAAATAGCGGGTTAAGATGTCCAAGACAATATCTTGACCGCAGATGACTAAGCCTTCGTCCCGCGGGAAAGAAGGATTTAGTCGTTCGCTCAGCGCAGGGGAGTCTGATTGGATTGCAAGCGGATTAATTCCTTTAGATTTTTGCTTATAAATCTCAATATCAGCGCCCTCTACGCGGACTTTACGACCAATATGGTAAGCTGTTAGCTCACCCCGCTTGATCATCTCATAAACAGTGAACTTGGAAATCCTAAGGATATTGGCAACTTCTTCGGGAGTATACGAAATATCAGTGGACATAGCCAATGCACCTGTCCTTCCAGAATATTTGTTTAATCGTTATCAATCGCAAAATGAAAATTGTATTGCTATTGTAGTATAACATATCGTATAATGAATACGTAATTTAGTTTTGTTAGCTCTAGTTAGTGAATATAGTAAGAAATATCTTATGTACATAAAAAAAAGGATATTGGCTAACATCAACTAACATAACTATACATACTATCTTCGCGGAAGGTAAATTTTCTCTTTTAACTGAATATAGTCTACTCTCCGAGCCGATCAACCTAAAGAGAAATTCATGGTTCATCGGCCAGGGCTTTAACGCCCTCAGGGTATGTCTGGAAATGGGCATGCCTTCACGTTTGAAAAGGAGGAGGTTGCATGAAAATTAATTAATTAAGATTTCATGGCGGCTCCACTTTCCTGTGGAGCCGTTTTTGTGTTTTTAGTACTTAGGCGGAATTCTACCTGAAAATGGGATCGCCAGAAGGAAGGGCGATATTCATTCTAAGAGTAGTGTATTCTAAAGAACGAGTTAACAGAATTATTTTAACGGGGCGCCAGAGCTATGTCAAAATACAATTATAAACTAACATAAACTAATATGAACTAACTGAAATTTAATTTTCAGCATAATGTGTGAGGGGGACTTCAAGTGAAAAAGGTTTCTTGGTTATTGATGTTTAGTTTTTTCTTAATTCTATCGTTGGTCGGCTGTAGTGCAGGAAATACTACCCAATCATCAACAAACGCCACACAGGCTAAACCCACTGAAATTATGGTATCGGCTGCAGCTAGTTTGCAAAATTCATTGACTGAACTCCAAAAAGATTATGCTAAGAAAAAACCCGAAGTGAAGCTTACCATTAGTTTTGCAAGTTCAGGTACGCTCCAACAACAAATAGAACAGGGTGCCCCGGCAGACCTTTTTCTTTCTGCCGGAAAGTCACAGATGGATGCCCTAGAACAAAAGAATTTGCTGGTTAAAGATAGCAGAATCGACTTACTGGGAAATGATTTAGTTCTTATTACGGGGAAGGATAACAGCAAGGTTACGTCCCTCGAAGATCTGACTAAAGCGGGTGTTGATAAGATTAGTATTGGTACACCCGAGTCCGTACCTGCTGGAAAATATGCGAAAGAATCGTTAACGAATCTCAAACTTTGGAATGCATTACAGCCGAAGTTTGTGTTAGCTAGGGATGTGACTCAGGTTCTGAATTACGTAGAAACAGGTAATGTGGATGCAGGTTTGGTATACCAATCGGATGCTCGAGGGTCAACAAAAGTTAAAGTCGTTACAGTAGTCCCTGCAAGCAGTCATAAGCCCATTGTCTATCCTGCAGCGGTTATTTCAGCTACTAAAAACAAGCAAGCTGCAGAGGATTTCCTAAAGTACTTACAGAATTCAGAGGCCCAACAAGTATTTGTAAAATACGGTTTTAAGACATTAGCAAAATAAATAAATTTTCGGGGGAGCCCTATGGAATTTAGCTTTATTCCGATTATTTTATCTCTGAAAGTTGCCTTGGCAGCGGTTATTATTGTCGCTTGTTCTTCTATACCAATAGCTGGCCTTATGGCTAAGCGGGAGTTCCTGGGCAAAGATGTTGTCGAGTCTGTCATAACTTTGCCACTGGTACTCCCTCCCTCGGTTGTCGGCTTTATGTTGCTTGTTGTTTTTGGGAAGAACGGTCCTTTAGGTAAGTTACTCGAACAATGGTTTCATACTAGAATTGTATTCACCTTAGCTGGAGCCGTAATAGCGGCCGCTGTCGTTTCCTTTCCCTTGATGTATCAATCCGTAAAGGCTGCCATTGAGAGTGTTGATCAAAATCTTGAGAAGGCTGCACGTACATTGGGGGCTAGAGAACTAAGGGTGTTCTTCACCATAACCCTTCCTTTAGCTTGGAATGGCATTGTTGCTGGTTTAGTCTTGGCCTTCGCACGGTCTCTGGGGGAATTTGGAGCGACGTTGATGATAGCTGGAAATATTCCGGGCAAGACTCAAACAATGCCTCTTGCTATATACTTTGCCAATGAATCGGGCGACACAGGGCAAGCAAGCATATTGGTTGTTATCATGACAGTATTTAGTTTTCTGGCAATTTATGGACTGAACCGGTGGGGGAAACGACCAAAACGTGATTCGAGAGGAGATAGTGCATGATGTTCAAGGCTCATATTAGAAAAAAATTACCTATCTTTGAGCTTGATGTGGATATCTCTTTGAGTCATGGAATTCTTGCCCTTGTTGGTCCTTCCGGTGCTGGAAAGACGACGATCCTGCAGTGTGTAGCTGGTCTCCAGACACCGTCTTGGGGGGAAATAAATATCCATGGTAAGACCGTTTTCTCTTCTGAGCATGGTGCAAACATTCCTATTAGAAACCGACGCATAGGGTATGTTTTTCAGGACTATGCGCTCTTTCCACACATGACGGTTGAGAAAAACGTGATGTATGGCAAGCCCAGAAAAGGAAGTACTCCCAACAAAGTCCTTACCGCTTCTAATGTATTAGAGTTGCTAAAAATCGAACATCTGCGAAATCGCTATCCCAATCAGATTTCGGGTGGGGAAAAACAAAGAGTTGCTCTCGCTCGTGCATTAATGACCGAGCCCGAACTTTTACTGCTAGATGAACCCCTTTCCGCTCTCGATCAGGACACGAGGAGTACCCTCCAACAAGAGTTGCATAAGCTCCAAGTCCAGTGGCAGATTCCTTTTATCTTAGTTACACATGATCTTCAAGAAGCAGAAATGCTTGGCGATCAGATTATTAAGCTAGATCGGGGTAAACAAGAGGCGATTAAGAAGTCCACAAATACCCAATGATTCGCAAAAGAAGCACCGACCGGTGCTTCTTTGCTTTTACTAGTTAGACCATCATGCCGCTATGCGGCATCAATGATGAGTAAAAATGGGTTACTTTCAGGCAGGCCCATTCTCGTTATCCATGGCGATATTAAGTGGTATAATTTGCTCGGTACTCGGATGGGGTAATACCTTCGTTCTTTTTGAAGATAGCGGAAAAATAGCTACTGGAATTAAAACCTGTAGCGGCGGCAATTTGGTCGATTGTTGCAGTTGACATGCGCAATTGTTGTTTGGCATTCTTGAGCCGTACTTGGGCCAGATAGTCTGTTAAACCGCTACCCGTTTTCTTATTAAATATCCGACTGAGATAAGCTGGACTGAGGTGGACATGAGTTGCCACTGCATTGAGTGAAATATTATTGGTATAGTTAGATTCGATATAGTCCATGGCTTTACGTACCAAGATCTGGCCGTGATTAAGCTGCTGATTTGAACCTAATAAACCGATACATTTTTCCAACATTATCTCTCCCCAAGATTTTAAGTCTTCGAGGGACGATACATGTGATAAATCTTGGGTAAGGTCATTTTCTATTGAAGTTAGCTCAGTGGGATCCGCACCCGCAGATAGGGCGACTTGTATCACAATTATCATTAGTCGTAAGGCAAAAGAATTTAGAAGAGCAGTTAGTGGAATGTGTTTTGAAGTAGCGAGAAGTTCAAGAAGCTCAAGGAGTAACGATAATTGTCGCTTGCCCTCCTTAAGATTTCCCGTTTTTACTTGCTCCTCAAGTCCTGTCAAATCAATGGCGGGGCAGGGCTGAAACTTTTTAAGGGAAAGCCTGTCCAAAGCAAGTTTAACAGCCTTGATTAGCTGCTGTGGCTGAATCGGTTTGAGTAAATAATCTGTGGCTTGTGCTTTAATAGCCTGCTGAGAATAAGAAAACTTATTATAGGCGGTTAAAATAATGACTTCTATGGTAGGGTAAAGTGCCTTAATTTGCATAGTTGCTTCTATTCCGTCAATTCCAGGCATTTTGATATCCATGATAATCAAATCAGGGCGTGTGAGATGAACTTTATCTAAGGCCTCCCGCCCGCTAGCAGCTTCTCCTACTATTGTGATAGGCAGGAAAGAATTTTGTAAGATAAAGCATAAAATCTTGCGCTCTAATTCCTCGTCATCAACCAGTAATACTTTATACATCTTTTACCATCCTCAAGATCAGCTAGTTACAATATTAGTTTAAGGTAATTATACTTTTTTTTGCTACCCATGCCCACTTGTTTTGAGTCGATTATAAAATATTTATAATATAGGTAAATATTTTGATAAGTAATTTCAATTAACTGACAATATTTTCTGATGATTGCACATCGATTTGTCTGGCATAATGTCGAAATTATGAGATGATTAATTTGTTAAACTAGCCCCTATATTGAAAGGAGAATATTCTAATGATTATCGGAGTACCGAAAGAAATTAAGAACAATGAAAACCGTGTTGCGCTTACTCCCGCTGGCGTAGTGGCATTTCTTAAAGCAGGTCACAAAGTTGTCATTGAAAAGAACGCTGGTGTTGGCAGCGGAATAAGTAATGAGGAATACATTGCTGCAGGAGCCGAAATCATGGCTACTCCGGCAGAAATTTTTAATAGTTCTGAAATGATCATGAAAGTTAAAGAGCCCATTCCTGTAGAATATGAGCTGTTCAAAGACGGGCAACTGCTGTTTACCTATCTTCACCTAGCTCCTGAGCCTGCCTTGACGGCTGCTTTATTAAAGAAAAATGTCGTTGGTGTTGCTTACGAAACTGTTCAACCTGCTGACGGCAGCCTGCCTTTACTGATACCTATGAGTGAAGTGGCCGGGCGTATGGCTATTCAAATTGGTGCTCAGTTCCTTGAGAAGCCACATGGCGGAAGAGGTGTCCTCTTAGGCGGGGTTCCCGGGGTTACACCTGCTAAAGTTACTATTGTTGGTGGTGGTATCGTTGGTATCAACGCCGCTAAAATGGCAATTGGTATGGGAGCAGAAGTTACTATTTTAGATGTAAGCAATGCTCGTCTGCGCTATCTTGATGATATCTTTGGTTCACGGATCAAAACTTTAATGTCCAACAGTTACAATATTATGCAAGCTGTAGCAGAAGCCGATTTGTTGGTAGGAGCAGTTCTGATCCCTGGCGCAAAAGCCCCCAAACTGGTTACCGAGGAAATGGTTAAAGCTATGAAACAGGGTTCAGTTATAGTTGACGTTGCAATTGACCAAGGGGGAAGTGTAGAAACTATTGATCATGTGACCACTCATGCAGAACCGACCTATGAAAAGTTTGGTGTTATACATTATAGTGTGGCCAATATGCCTGGAGCTGTAGCTCGTACTTCTACCTTCGCTTTGACCAATGCTACTTTGCCATATGCACTTAAGCTCGCTAACTTGGGTTATGCTGAAGCAATTAGAACCGACCTTGCAGTGGCCCGTGGTGTAAACGTAATTCACGGTAAACTCACCTACAAAGCAGTTGCAGAAGCTCTTAATCAGGAGTATACTCCATTAAGTGAAGTTACTGAAGTTCCCTCCAATTTTTAAGCCAGATTAAGGCAATAAGAAAAATTTAAGTTCGCTCAACAGAATTTTTCCAGATAGGGAAGGACAGGCTCCAAAAGCTTGTCCTTTTTCCAATTTTCATTATTATGATAGGAGCAATTTATGAATTGCCCCTAAAGGATTACGGATACTTCCTGCTGGGGGATTAAGAGACTCACTGTTGTAAGCCCTTGTTCAGGCAACAACTTGACCCCGAATTCCTTGCCAAATTGAAGTTGCAGGCGTTTATGAACATTGCGCAGACCAATTCCTGCAATAATCTGGTGGTCCCGGCTCAAATCGATAGTAGCATAATGATGGGGCATGCCCACCCCGTCATCGATCACAGAGATTTCCGCCTTGTTGCGTACTTTTTTACCCTTTATCCAGAGGCGACCAATACCCTCTTTTGGTTCTAATCCGTGAATACAGGCATTCTCCACTAAAGGCTGCAAACTTAAGAAAGGGATTTGGATATTTTGGAGGTCAGCTGGAACTTCTATGAATACTTCCAGGCGATTTCCAAATCTGTTTTTTTGAATTAGAAGATAGCTTTCAACATAATGAAGTTCTTCCAGCAAGGAAACCAGTTCTTCCGGCTGATCTAAATTATGCCTCAGTAAATTGGATACGGCGAAAAGTGTATTTAATCCTTTTTCATTTTCACCGAGAGTTACCAAACTGATGATCGTGTTTAGGGTGTTGAATAAAAAGTGGGGTTTAATCTGAGCTTGGAGGTTTTTCAACTCTGCCTTATGTAACGTGTGTTCCAGCTCTACGATAATTCGCGCATCCTCCGCTGCTTTGAGTTTCTCTTTACTGAGTTCTTCTTGCATCTTAGCTCGATAGATCAGTTCAACTATATAACTAACCACAAATTGAATAAGCCCGCCTGCAGCCTGGCATTTGTCCATACTTATAACCTGGATTTCCTGAAAAATCTGACTCAAGTGTTCGGGATCAAGGCCCAAGTCAGCAGTAGCCTGAAGCATATCCTTAATCTCTTGAGCTTGCGGTTTCTCGAGGTGCATCTGACCACAGGTGATGGATCCATAGAACTGAGCATCCACTATGATTGGTACTGACATCAGCATAACACCAACATGGCATTTGCCCATACATGATTTGCCCTGTCCAATGGTATTAAAACCTAGTTGAGCATTAGAATCAATACATCGCTTTAGACCGGCCTTTTCAGAGCGGATACTGCGGCAAAACCCATAAAAGTAATCATGCTGAACCACCGGAAAACCCATATCGTCATTAATATCAATGGTTATGTCAGTTGCCTTAGTAAAGGTTTCAATAATTCGAACCAGCTTGTCTTTTTCAATTAGTTGAAGTAGGCTCTTTGGGTTATGATCCATACAATTCTCTCCTATACTATGTCAGTATGTCTGGCTGAGAAATAAGGATATCTTGCTTTAATTATAGACTAAATGCGTTAATATTAGCTAGGCCATTTTCTGTAAATTAATTTGTTTAGAGATATTTTGCCGTTTTTTGGGCAATAGTATATGATAAAGGCAAATGAACTAAATTTTATGAATAAGGATTTCAGTAGATTACTTAAGGTGAATTAAAGATTCAGTTTATATACTAAGGTCAAATCTCGGTGGGAAGAAGTGAACTCGTTCAACTAAAGTTGAACACCGAGACTTCGGTGGGGAAGCCTACCCCCACCGAAGCAGAGTACGGGGTACACTCCCACTTGTAAAAGAAGTGGGAGTCTCACAATTGGATGAATGAGTTTCTTAAAAACGGTTAACGATGTTAATAAAGGAAGGGTTTGTACATAGACTGATTTTATAGAGTACTCTTTAAAGAGCTAGGACTTTAGAACGAGGAGGTTTGTACGTGGAGCAATTGAGTGTGCTTATATTTTCTGCGACGTTTGGTTTCGGACATGTGCGAGCGGCAGATGCGATTATTGAGGAGTTACGTGACAAGAATCCTGATGCTAAAATTACTCATTTGGATTTTGGATCATTTCTCAGTAAGACTTTCAACACTGTAGTTAAGAACACCTACATCGAACTTATTAAGCATACGCCTAAACTATGGGGGAAATTTTATTACAGTACGTCAAAGATTCCCCCTGGGTCAGTATTTCAACGATTTTTAAACGGTTTGGGGCGTCGTGAATTTGTGAAATTCATTCAGGAGTTACAACCAGATCTCGTGATTTGTACATACCCGACAGTTGCAGGGGTTTTGGCACAACTAAGGCTGAAAGGAGTTTTAGATGTCCCTTTGGTAACTGTTGTTACAGACTATGCCGTTCACAGCCAATGGATCCACCCGGGGGTTGATCTTTATATTGTTGGGTGTAAGCGTGTTTACGAAGGGCTGGTGGCCCGAGGGATTAATCCTAGCTCGATTCGGATTACGGGGATTCCAGTGAGCTCGAAGTTCGAAGGGGAATTGGATCAACAGGAAATATTGAAAAAACTGGGCTTAAGCCCCCGTCTTCCAACGGTCTTAGTCATGGGGGGAGCGTATGGCGTTTTGGGTGGAGCAAGAGGGATCTGCAAAATTCTATCCGAGACATCTTTACTGGTGCAAAGTATTATCGTTTGTGGACAAGATGAAAAACTTTATAAAGATCTCGGCTCTTTGATCGAAGAAGGTAAAAATCCAGTAGTGCGTTTTGGATTTGTTAAAAACGTCGAAGAATTGATGAGTGCAGCGGATATTATTATTACAAAAGCGGGCGGGTTAACAGTTTCCGAGGCGTTGACGAAACGGGTGCCCTTGGTCATTTATAGGCCGATACCAGGACAGGAAGAAGAAAACACAATTTATCTAGAAGGCATCGGGGCTGGTCGGATGGCAAAGAGTGAAGAAGAATTGGAAAGAATCATATTCGATCTTTTAGAACACCCCAAACATTTGGAACGAATGCGCCTATCAGCCTCGAAAGCGGTCCCTGGTCGGGCGGCCGAAAAAGCGGTTGAGGGCATCCTACAGCTTCTAGAAAAGCGTAAGTACCTGCATAAGATTGGGTGATTAGTCACTAGTGCAATGGTCTTGATGGTCATGGCGGGATTTTATGCCTATGGAAATTTGGAGCACTTAATAAAGAAATAGTGGAGTGGGAATGTCACCCTATGAATAGAGGAGAAATGCATGAGCTGGGAATATATGGTTATGAGTGTTGTTGTGGGTGGAGTGGCATTATATACGGTCATTCCTGATTTGTTTTTACACCGCTTGGGGATTGGAAGTTGGAAACGCCAGTATAGCCCGGGTGTTGCCCTGACCTTTGATGACGGGCCTGATCCGGCGTTCACTCCGCGGATTCTCGATGTCTTAAAAAGGCATCATGTTTGTGCTACATTCTTTGTGGTTGCAGAAAAGGCAAAAAGATATCCGGATTTAATCCATCAGATTAAAGATGAAGGGCATCAGATTGGGGTGCACTCGCTCAACCATCGGTATGCATGGTTTACCTCTCCCTGGAAGACTTCACGTGAATGGACGGAAAGCGTCCGCATTCTGGAGACTCTCACGGAGGATAAAATAACTTGGATGCGCCCACCTTGGGGGACCTTTAACCTTATGACATGGTGTTGGCTTAAGCGGAACAAGATGAGAGCTGTGTTATGGAATGCTGAGGGGCATGACTGGAAGGTGCGATGCTCACCGGCGGAAATCACAGAGCGGATTATGAAGGGCACAAATGAAGGGACCATCGTCGTTTTACATGATAGTGGCGGAGAACCTGGAACTTCGGAAAATTCCATTTTGGCCTTAGAAAAGTTATGCGAACAGATTGTTCATGAACAGAAGTTGCCCTTAGTTCCTTTGGAATTTCCAGATTGGAAGGTAAGGCGAAGGTTGAAGTTTCGTGCTTGGGAAAAGTGGGAGCATTACTACACGAGGAGACACTGCGTTGAACGTATTGATGCGACGAATATCTTTCGTTTGGAAAAAACCATGTACGAAGGCCCTAACCTTTATGATGGAGCTAGAAACTTAGTGGCAAAAAGAGGGGATCCTGTGGTGGAAATCCATTTGGATAATATTCGACTGCAAGCACATGGACAGGATATACAGAAAACTGCACTCAAGGTCATGCGCCAAACCCGCGAATCTTTGCCAGTTTTGGCTCGGTATGTTGAAGATCATCCGATGTATGATAATATTAAGGTCTTTGTGGCCCAGACTCTACTTCATCGGGGCGTTAAAGGGTTCGGGTTTCACGTTCAGGGTTTACCAGATAGCCTGAAAGGTCGGGGGGTCGCTTGGCTGCAGAAGATGATTATGTATGTATATCACCCTGCTGGAAAAAAGCGCAAAAAGGGGAAGCTTGGGAATAAGCCGATGTTGGTGTGGATTAGTCGGGAGGAGCTATTAACGATGCCCTCGCCGTTATCGGAAAGCGTGATCGCGGTAGTGCCCCAGTTTTCTAAGCCTAGAGTGACCTGTCCACCAGAGGATGTGCAAAATGCCTGAAGTGGGTATGAAGATTAGTTAAGAGATTTAATAACCCCGTAACGGTATAGATTTACCGATACGGGGTTTCCTTTTGACTCTATGCCATTTAAACAGCACCACAAAGGAGTTAAAATGGGTTATTATCATAATTACCGGATTTCAGTATTCTGATGGGGCTTGCTAATCTCAATTAGCTTAACAATTCCCCAGGCTACGACTGCATAAACAATCATCGCAATAATGGTCGTTGGTTCTAAAACTGACTGAGCCTCAATCCCTTTAGTTACAGTCGTTCTAAAGATACCTGTAAAGGGGGATAAGAACGCTTGTGAGACTGTATAGATGAAAGATACGAAGGGGCTTTGGGGATTGGCCCCGAGAAGTTTGAAGACAAGGCGAAAGGCAAACAATACTTCTAAAACACCTAAGATATAATAGGCTACTTTTTTGGCTTTCAAAATTCCGTGGTCAGTTCGATTGAAGATACGGTCGTCCATTTGTTTTCCCTCCAAAGCATATTACATTTTCGATTGTTCATAGCTTTCTATATATTATAGCCAACTAGTTATAGGATTTATCCACCTATTGTTGTCTTAGGGTGTCTTCGACTCGTTAAGGCCTATTCTTTAGCCTTAATCGCTCGGCAATGAGTGCCTGTGATTCATGGACAAGATTCTTTAGGGCATGAAGGATATCCAATGAAGATGTTTGGATGTGATCTTGAGCTAGGGTGTGAGGGGGAATTTGGGAGTGGGATCTGAGCGTGCGACGGACGATAAAGTAAACTCCTGAAGTAATAACCATCAGGCTAAGTCCCAAAATAAAAGAAGCCCTTTGGTCGGAAATTGCGAAAGCGGAGACGAAAACTCCGGCAAAAAACAGGGCGACAAAGAAATTGCTTACGGGGTACCATGGGACATGGGACCTGCGGTTTGGATGGTTAACAATTAACTTCGGACGCAACCGCCAATGAGCAAGACTAATCGTCAAGACATTGACGAGGGAGAGGAGACCACTTGCTCCTGTGACGAGAAGGTAGATTCTGTTCGGAATTATGTAGGAGAGAAAAGCAATTCCAACAAGAAAGGCATTTGTAAATAGGAGTGCGCGGCGAGGGACTGCCTTCTGACTGACTTGGCGGAAGAAACGTGGTGCTTCGTCTTGCTGGGCGAGGGCGTTTAACATACGGGACGTTCCAAACATGCTGGCACTCATCGCTGATAATGTTGCGGTTAGGATAACGAAGTTCATAAGAGTTTGGACGGCAGAAATTCGGTAAGGCAACAGGGAACTGACATACGGGCTCGTGCTGGCATTGTAAGTGGTCCAAGGGTGAAGCAGGAGGAGAAATAAGACGGAAATAACATAGAAGGATGTCACCAATCCTGAGGTGGCTAGAACAACCTTAGGCACCGTGCGTTCTGGATTGTCGGATTCCGTGATGGCGAGTCCGACCACTGAAGCCCCAGAATAGGCGTAAAAAACAAGTAAGAGAGAGCCTGCGAAGCCTGACAAACCATGGGGGAAAAATGGAGTATTAGTGATGTTGCGCCAACCGGGAGCGGTCCCGAACAGGGGCAAAAACACAAGAACAATCGCTAAGAGAATAAAGCCAACAAGGGCAATGACTTTAACGATTGCTAGCCCGGACTCCAATTTTCCAAAACCACGCGGATCTGAAAGATTGACCACCGTCAGAACAACTGAGTAAATGAGCATGAAAGCCCAAAGAGGAATCCCTGGAAACCACACTGCACTGAAAATACCAGCGGCAGTAGCCTCACTGGACATGACGAGAATTCCTGAGATCCAGTAAAGCCATCCGATAACAAACCCCGCTCCAGGTCCAAACGCTTTGGCAGCGTAAGTTTGAAATGAACCTTTTTCTGGATCAAGCAACGAAAGTTCGGCCAAAAAGGATAAATTAAAATACATTACGATTCCCATGATGGCATAGGCAATAATAATTGAAGGACCGGCAAGTTGGATGGTTAAGCCGACACCTAGGAACATTCCTGCTCCGATAATGCTCCCTAAGGCTAACATGATCAATGAAAAGGCCGACATTTTTGAAGGTTTTTCTTGAGCCGAGTCATCGTTTGCCAAATTTAATGCTTCCTTTCTTAAGTTTATAATCACTTAGGTTTTTTTAGTATTTGCAACCGACCAATTTGATATGCTATTCAAATGGAAGCAAAGAAAAGAAGCACAGGGACGGACGGTTCCTGTGCTTCTTTTCTTTGCTTCCGAGGAAAACAAAACATTTAACCGCTAAGTATTTTCTCGTATAAGGCGTTTGTTTCCGTGATTGTTTTGCTTGGGATTTAGCTACTATCGCCAATAAAACAAATTACAGTGCGCGTCAATATACAATAATTCCCAATGGGCGTGTTGAAATAATTAAAGGAGCAGAAAGCTATTAGGTATTTAACGTATTCGGAACGTGCTTATGTACTTCGATGCCAACTGTGTACACCAATCCTTTGGGGACCATCCTAGTGACTTTTGGTACGATCGAGTCGATTTTTTCTTCCGAATCGACAATCTCCAAAATCATGGGTAAGTCGGAGGATAATTCTAATAAACGAGCACTACGCAACACTTTATCGTGGCCGTAGCCTTCGATTCCTCTGGAGACAGTAACTCCACTGATCCCTTGTTCTTTCAGCCAGTGGACTAAATATTGGTATAACGGCTTGTTCTTAAAACGTTCTTGTTCCCCGACGTAAATTTTGAGTAATTTTGCTTTTCCGACCATACACTCGTGCCCCCCTTTAAATTTCTTAGAGTGAGCGAGCCAACCCTACCCCTAATGCTACGCCGGTAAACCCTACGACAATACTAAGTAAGGTATATAAGCCTGCCGTAAAGAAACTCCCGCCTTCAAGTAAGGCTACCACCTCAAAACCAAAGGTCGAGAACGTCGTGAAAGCACCACAGAAACCGACGCCGATTCCTATTCGCCAAAGAGGGCTAATGGTTAATCGTTCAATAAATAAGATATTTAAGAACCCTAAGAGAAATGCACCGCTAATATTAATCAGGAACGTGTGTAAAGGAAAGCCCTGGTTCCATTTACTTGAAATCCATACCCCGAGGCCATAGCGGGAAATTGCTCCAAGTGCGCCTCCGAGGGCAATGACAAGTATGTTTTGCATCGCTTTTAACCTCTTATTCTATTAGTAGAGCCATCAACAAAAGTTATCTTTATCATAATACATATGGCGGGTGTTCACAACCATGGGGATTACAGATCTATTGGCCATTTTCTGGGTGTCTTTGAGCAAAAATCAAGAAAAAAAATGTTGCATTTAATTAATATTATATTATTATCATATTATGATATTGACAAATATAAATATTTTAGTATGATAATAATATAAAGAAATACCACTGATGAGGCAAGGGCGATATTGTATTTAGAGGGGATAAGACCGCTCAAAATGTTCCGGGTCTTAGAAAAAGGGAACGATGGTGTCTGTAAACTGATGGAGCCCTTTCAGATGAATCTATTTGGCAGCTTCACATAATCTCAAGGTCTTGGAAAATGCAGGGTTGGCAGAGGGACACAGAAGGGGAAAATTCGCCTACAACAGTATAGCGGAAGGCAGGACAGAAAGGACTGATTATAATGCTTCAAACGTTTGCTGACTATGTAGCGTACACATTGTTTGGTCTTATGCCGAAAAGTCACTTAGGTGCCGCTGTTGATTTTTTTATCTATGATACGATAAAGATCTTTTTAATGCTAGCCATAATCATTTTTTTAGTTTCACTGATCCGCAGTTTTTTTCCTCCAGAACGCACGAAGAAAATTTTAAGCCGTAAACGAGAATATGTTGGGAATATTCTGGCGGCCTTGCTTGGGATCGTGACCCCGTTTTGTTCCTGCTCCGCAGTGCCGGTCTTTATTGGCTTTGTGGAATCCGGTGTGCCCTTGGGGGTTACCTTTTCTTTCCTCATCTCTTCGCCGATGGTAAACGAGGTGGCGCTGATTATGCTCTGGGGAATGTTTGGCTGGCAGATTGCGGCGATTTACATCTCAACTGGGATTACCGTCGCCATTGTCGGCGGATTGGTGATTGGAAAACTCAATCTAGAACATCTGGTGGAGGAGTATGTTTACAATATTAAAATGGGCAAAATTGAATTGGCGGCTTTAACCTGGAGGGAAAGGGTAGAGTATGCCCGGGGATATGTTGTGGACATTCTGAAAAAGGTCTGGCTATATGTCATTATTGGGATAGCCATTGGTGGCATAATGCATGGCTATGCACCTGCTGATTTTTTGGTAAAATATGCTGGAAAGAACAACCTATTTGCCGTTCCTTTGGCAGTGCTCATCGGAGTGCCTCTCTATTCCAATGCAGCTGGGATCATTCCAATTGTACATGTGTTAATGGAAAAGGGGATGGCGCTGGGGACTGTTCTTGCTTTCATGATGGCTGTTACCGCCTTAAGTTTGCCGGAAATGATTATTTTGCGCAAAGTTTTAAAACCCAAACTGCTCGGCATTTTTGTTGGGATCATGACAGTGGCGATAATTTTCGTAGGGTATTTGTTTAATTGGATCTTTGTATAGCTTGAATGAGTCATAGATTGGGATTGAAGGGGATGGACAAATGAACAAGAATAAGATAACTATGTTACTTGGTTTAGCGGGTTTTATCGTCATGGCAGATAACTGGGTAGTGTCTCCTATACTGCCGGCTATATCGCAGAATTTGGATATTGACATTTCAAGGGCGGGACTCTTAATCACGGCCTATATGATTCCTTTTGGTATTTTTCAGATCATCTTTGGCCCGCTGGCAGATCGATATGGGAAAAAGCAGGTAATCACGTTTGCGATGATCATGTTTACGATAGCGACTGGGCTTTGTGCGTTAGGTTCGAGTCTAACCAGTTTGTCAATCTACAGGGCGCTTACTGGAGTATTTGCCGCATCGGTTATGCCAATATCCTTAGCTTTAATCGGAGATATATTCCCGATCCAGGAAAGACAGGGTGCTATAGGAACGTTTATGGGTATATCTTTTCTGGGTCAAGGACTCAGTATGGCCATAGGAGGCACAATTGCTTACTTCCTTAATTGGAGAGGAGTTTTCGGCGTCTATGCGATACTGGCCATAATTCCAACGTTACTGATTATAAAAAATTACAAGTCGCTTCCCTCAGAAAAGCACCCTGATAGCAAAATTTTTGCGCCATATGCCAAGCTGCTGGGAACGAGCAGAAGTTTGTTTACGTATATCATCGTTTTACTGGAAGGTATTTTCATCATCGGAAGTTTTTCTTACGCAGGAGCTTACATTGCCAAAACGTATGGATTCAACTATTTATATATTGGTTTAACTATGACGGCCTTCGGAATCATGTCAGTTATTGGCGGGAAAATGAGTGGTAAGTTAGCGGCTAAAATGGGTGCGCGCAAAGTATTGAGTTTGGGACTTGGGTCAGCTGCTGTTGCTGATATGATTATCTATCAATATGGTAACGTATTGGGGATGTTGATCCTAGGTATTGCCTTGTTGGGACTGGGATTCATCTTTACTCATTCGACGCTTCTCACAAGAGCTACAGAGTTTGCCCAGAAGGCCAGAGGTGCAGCCATGTCACTGGTAGCATTTTTTTTCATGGGTGGCGGCGGTATCGGTACTGCTATTGGAGGAAGGGTAATTTCAGCAGTTGGACTTAGTAACCTTTTTCTGATTAATGGTATTGCTCTCATCATCACTTTGCTCTTGAGCTTTGTAATGATACGGGATCATGTCGTTGAACCCGATGAATCCAAGGAAATGATCGGGAATTTGTAGATGTAAACAGAGTTTTAGACTGCAAGATCCTCCTGCGATAGATTGTTCGATTGTTCTATCGCAGGAGGATTATTAACCTCGGGCGGTTCAAAGGGATTCCTCCTTTTCGATTGAAATTACGAGAAAGTTATGTTATTTTATATATGAACAGTTAAACATATGAACATATGATTTGATTTCCATGAAAGAAAGAAACACTAATATATGGTTATATTTTTGGGAGGGGAAGAGATGCTCGGACTAAAATCTATGGTAGAAGAACGAGTGAAGTATCGTATTGAAGGGGAATTCTGTGCAAATTGTTCGGCGAAAATGGAGAGAATGCTGAGTTCGACAGAAGGAATGGGAGAAACAACGATCAACTATGCGACCAAGACTATTTACTTGCCTCCTTCACGGGTAGTGCAGGCTCAGGATATAATCGAGAGGATTGAGGCGGGAGTTAATCTTGTACTGATCCAAACGAAACAAAAAATTGCGACTCCGGACAATACTGCTGCTATAAATAAGGAAAATAAACGGAGACTTATTAGAATCATTTCAGCATGTGCGCTATTTGCAGTGGGTTTAGTTTTTGAGTCGCGTTTGAAAAACAGTTTTTGGGAAGTTCTTGAGTATTTGGTTAACTTAACGGCTTATTTTACAGTAGGCTACAAAGTCCTAGCAAAAGCTGTCCGCAATATATTCAGGGGACAAATCTTTGACGAGAACTTTCTGATGTCCTTGGCTACCGTCGGGGCGATTGCAATCCATGCCTTGCCTGAAGCTGTTGCAGTCATGTTGCTCTATTCTGTAGGTGAATATTTAGAGGAGCGGGCGGTAAACCGTTCCCGGAATTCCATTCAGGCTTTGCTGAATTTCCGACCGGAGTGTGCCAATCTAATTCATCAGTTGGATGTGATTAAAGTTGTTCCCGAAGAGGTGCAGGTCGGGCAGCAGATTTTAGTTCGTCCGGGAGAAAAGGTTCCTTTAGACGGTGAAATTGTGAACGGGTGTTCGTTTGTCGATACATCCGCTCTGACAGGGGAGTCAGTGCCGAGGAAAGTCCAAGTGGGGAGTACAGTTTTAGCCGGTATGATCAACACGACTGGGGTCTTGACGGTGAGAGTTACGAAAGTGTTTGCTGAGTCATCCGTACAGAAGATCTTAGATTTGGTCGAGAACGCCAGTACCCACAAAGCAATCACGGAAAAGTTCATTACGGCCTTTGCACGCTATTATACGCCTGCCGTTGTTGTGGCGGCTACAGGAATTGCCTTAGTGCCTCCACTTTTGATCGGCGGAAATTTTCAGGATTGGCTGTATAGGGCTCTAACAATATTAGTCATTTCTTGCCCGTGTGCTTTGGTGATTTCTATCCCCCTAGGCTATTTCGGTGGGGTCGGGGGCGCTTCACGCCACGGGATCTTAATCAAAGGAGCGAACTATTTAGAAGCGTTGACAGATATCCGCACCGTGGTGTTTGATAAGACGGGAACTCTGACGGAGGGAGTTTTTCAAGTTGTAGAAATCAGCCCGGCAAAGGGGTATGCTGAAAGGGAAATTTTAGAAATTGCAGCCCGTGCTGAAGCTCATTCCCCTCACCCTATTGCTAAATCAATTCGCGAGAAGTATGGGAAAGACGTGAATGTCAGTGATTTGACAGGCATGTTGAGTTATGAAGAAATAAGTGGTAAAGGGATTCGGGCGCTCTTAAGCGGAAAGATTGTGTTAGTGGGTAAAGCTGGATTATTGGAACAGGCTGGGATCTCTTTGCCAAGAGTTTCGGTTGACAAGGGACTGGGGACGATCGTATACATCTCCGTAGACGGAGACTATGCTGGGCAATTGACGATCTCTGACCGCGTTAAGGCAGATTCCAGAGCAGCGATTGATCGCTTAAATCAGATGGGCATGAGGACGGTCATGCTCACTGGGGATAACCAAGCCGTCGCCAAAGCAGTCGCGGAAGAATTGGCTTTGAGCGAATATCACTCTGATTTAATGCCAGAGGATAAGGTTTCTTGGCTTGAGACGCTTAGTCAAGCAAAACGACAGGGTAAAGTTGCGTTTGTGGGCGATGGACTCAACGATGCTCCCGTCTTGACAAGGGCGGATGTGGGGATCGCTATGGGTGGCTTAGGGTCCGATGCTGCGATTGAAGCCGCGGATGTCGTGATTATGGAAGATCAACCGAGCAAGCTTGTGGATGCCATCCATATTGCTCAGTACACCAAGAAGATTATTTGGCAAAATATTGGAGTTGTGTTGGGTGTGAAGCTGGTATTCATTTTGTTAGCGGTCTTCGGGATGGCCAATATGTGGATGGCCATTTTCGCCGACGAAGGCGTCGCCCTTCTAGCTATTTTGAACGCCATGCGTGTTAGGTGGTATCACAGCCCGAAAAATTCCCATCCAGAAGCTTTACTATCGCGAGTAGTTTGAGTGGCGGCCCGGTAACACGTTATGTTAGAATGAAGTCACTTAAGGTCTATACATTTTTAAGTTCGGAGTGATGTGGTATGGTCGTGAAAAAACCAGAGGCTGAGTCTGCTATCGATAAACATGATAAGGTAGAGGACGCAGTGTGTGACATCTTGTGCGTGCATCATGAGGTGATTAATAAGTATACAGACCAACTGATTACCCTTGACAGGGCGAATAATCTGGCGGAATTATTTAAGACGCTGGGTGACCCAACTAGAATCAGAATTATGGATGCCCTAGCAAAAGCGGAGTTCTGTGTTTGTGACCTGGCTGAATTATTAGGTTTAAGCCAATCTGCAACATCTCACCAACTACGGGTGCTTCGAAATAATGACCTTGTTAAATACCGGCGGGAGGGTAAGATGGTCTACTATTCTGTGCATGACTCTCATGTTTCAGAACTTTATCGACAGGGATTGGAGCATATTGACGAGGGTTAATTCTACTTTGTCCATCCTAGTAGACTGATAAAAAAGATCCAAGGTCGTACGACTTTGGATCTTTTTTAAAGGGTAGAGGTTGACAATTAAGTGGATAAACGCTTATATTTAGTATATTAGAAAGTAGTAATAATACTGGTCCTGAGAAGGAGAGTGCGAAAATGTTTACTGTTCTGATGTACATAGTGGCTTTCAGCTTTCTTGTCCTTTCCTTTGTAAAGGATAAGAAAAAAACTTTCCTAGCTTTGAAGAAGGCCTGGAAGTCTTTCGAATATATACTGCCTCAGCTCTTGGCTATTTTAGTTATTATTGGGATCATGTTGGCAGTACTAAGCCCTGAAGTTATTTCGGAATTAATCGGAGAAAAATCTGGGTGGTTGGGAATGTTAATGGCTTCTCTGATCGGATCAGTTACTTTAATACCTGGATTTGTAGCCTTTCCGTTAGCTTCGGCTTTGTTAAAGAGCGGTGCTGGTTTTATGCAAATCGCCGTATTTATCTCAACGTTAATGATGGTAGGAATCGTGACAATCCCTCTGGAGATAAAGTATTTCGGCAAAAAGACTGCAATCCTCAGGAATAGCATAGCGTTCGTATTTTCGTTTATAGTAGCAATAGCAATCGGGGTGGTGTTGAGATGAAAATGCTGCTTAAAAGATACAAGTATTTCTTGGGACTGGTCATCATTAATATCGTAGTCTATGGTTTGTATCCATCAGTGGGTCAAAAGTCAATAGTCATCACTTGGAGCAATGCAGTGGAAATGCTTTCGATTATTCCACCCATATTTATCCTATTAGGGCTCTTAGATGTATGGGTACAACGAGAAACAATGATCAAATTGATGGGCGAGAAATCCGGAATCTTTGGAATTTTAATAGCATTTTTCTTAGGCTCGGCTGCAGCCGGGCCGTTATATGCAGCTTTTCCCATAGCAGGAGTGCTCCTGCAGAAGGGGAGCAAGTTTTTTAATGTCTTAATTTTTATTGGTGCGTGGTCAACAACTAAAATACCGATGCTTTTATTTGAGGCTTCATCGATGGGGTGGAAGTTCATGATGACAAGGCTTGTGATCGACATACCAGGGATAATGTTGATTGCTTATGTCACAGAAAGGCTATTGAACGAAAAAGAAAAACAGTATGTCTATGATCAGGCTTAAGAAGCAAGAGAGGCATTTGTAATTTGTAACAATTAGTTAAGAATTGAGAGGAGATACAGAAAGCATGAAAGATGTAGTTGATATAGTTTTTCATCCTGCGCCTTCGATAGAACGCCTTTATTTGGAGTTGACCAACCGTTGTAACTTGTCTTGCGAAATGTGTTACCGCCGAAACTGGACCCGTTTGGATCAGATAACGGGTTATGTGCTAAGCTTGCGGCGAAATCCATCACTGGAAAGCGCGTGGAAATGAGTTTTCAAGTGTGATTGTGAACGGGCGTTGGTCTGATCGCCTTTTAAATAGGTAAATATGATAACATACTAATATTAATACATAAAGGTAAACAGCAAGAGGAAACTCTTTACTAACCTGCTGTTCAGGCGATAAGCTAATTTCATCAAGGCTGCTAATGGATTACAATAAAAGGTAGATTCTTAGTGCGGGGAGGTTATACGTTATGGTTCAGGTTGATGTGTTCGGAATCCGTGAAGAGGCTCCGGTCGGTACGTGCAATTGCGGTTTATCGATCTCTTTGAGGATGATCTAAAGGGCTATGATACCGCTCATGCAATGTTTAAGAACGGCTTTGCTTTACCATTGGTGGCGGTCAACTGGGTTGTCCGTTTTTATGGCGGGTTCAGTAACAGCATGATCTATGATGAGGCTCGGAAGGTTTGCTAATCAATGGCCATCGATGCCATGATGGCTCCACTTTCGGCATAATAATGAAGCACTCTCATTAATCAAGAGAGTGCTTCATTATTTTATGATGACTTCACATTTTGCAATGCCGATATAAAATGTCATGGGTTCTGTACATTAACTAGGGATTAACACTGAAGGAAATAATGGATCAGGGATTTTTGGAGCGGATGGTTGCAAAACTTGTGTCAACAGAAGATATTCAGAAAGTTTATGGCTATCTTAAAAGCTACATGGAGCGAAGACTTTATTTAGGAAACAAGAGCTAGTATCCCTATGTACTCTCCTGAATATAAGAACACAAAAACCACAAGGATGAGAAATCCTTGCGGCTTTTGTACCCATTTGGTGATGAATTTTAAGGTTGGTTCTTGGGAATCCCTTTGCCCCCGCGATTGAGAGAAAACAGGGCGCCGATGATACTTAACCCAGCAGCTAAATAGTAGACGGTTCCAGTGCTATGCAAAAAAGAGGTAACATAGGGGGGGAACCTTGGAGTCCATGCTATGCTGGAAAATAGAGACCGAAAGGGTAATCACTAAGACCATACCCAAGTTTTTAACCAGTTGACTTATTCCAGAGGCTGCGCCTAATTTGTTTTTAGGGACCGTGCCCATAATGCAGGAATTGTTGGGTGCTTGGAAAAGGCCCAAGGAAGCCCCCATGCCGAAGATGGCTAGGATAACTTGCATAACCGGGGTGTTTTCGCCGACGTTGGCCAAGAGAACTAAAGCGAGGGCATTGAGGAACATACCACTGCTTGTTAAGAAGGTGTAGCCGATTTTGTCAGAGAGCCGTCCGGCGAAGGCTGCCATAACGGCCATGCCGAGGGGAAAGGCCATCATAAACAGTCCAGCGAGTTGAGGCGTATACCCTAAGACTTTTTGATAGTAAAAGGGAAGGAGTACGGTGCTGGAATACATGGTGATGAATGAGATGAGCGCAGCTACAATGGATGTTCAGAAAATGCGTATTTTAAAGAGTTCGAAGTCTAGACTGGGGTTGAGCGCTTTTCTTTCGCGAATAGCGATG